>Ga0265780_10002261_pt1 | contig 26383 bp, 29 predicted proteins | sample P1T30metagenome_FD_192432 | JGI IMG/M metagenome (GOLD analysis project Ga0265780, IMG submission 192432) | Plant litter microbial communities from East Loma Ridge, Irvine, California - P1 T30 | ecosystem: Environmental > Terrestrial > Plant litter > Unclassified | place: USA: California...
CATTACCAAGTAGGAATATCATGGCCTGGATCGCTCAAAACGTGAAATCCGAGATAGTTGGTGTTGAATCGACAGAAGGGGAAGATAAGAAGTTTCAAGTGGTATTGGGAGGAGAAGAGAAGGAGCAGCTGGAGAAAGAACGTCTGGCCGAGGCTCAGCGGTGTGTCGATACTGTCAGAAGTGGGCTGATGACAGTGTTCAAAACGCTTTACCCGTCTGGCACACTCATTCGACCGTCACTGGAACCGCTACTGCACTTGGAATATCGAGTGAAGCTCGTCAAGCTGCGCTACAGACCAATGGTGCCAGGTCAGGTGGAATGGGAGATGATGAGGATGAGGACGATTTGCTGGAAGCGCATTACGCTCAAATGGATGAAGATGATGAACAACCACAGGAAGAGGAAATTCCAGCGAGCCAAGCGCCTACTGCACCTACTTCTGGTGAAAGCACTCCGGGTATGGACACGGTCATGGTCATGGGTGAGTCAGCTGAATTACTCATTCGGTCTAGCTGAACAAGCAGTCAACGGTGTGCCCAAGCCCATTGGCGAGATCGACGATAATGATGAAGCGCACATGACCGCGGAGGAGTACGAGGTGAGTACTGTTCTACCATGCTGGATAAAGGCTGATAGTCCAGGCGTACGCAGATGCGATGGCGGCTGTCTGATGACTCGTCAAGATACTAGCATGAGAGGAATTCCGAGGATCAATTGTACAATATGCATAACCCAGCATTGTCAAGCATCGATCTCTAAGATCAAGACCGAGGAGCACCTATACTAACAGGCTCATAATCCCCATTCCCACGTCCAATTCCTGTACCAGGTCCTATCTCACCAGCATCAAAATATGTCTCGGGTCCACTTTGCCGTGACCCGGGGAAGAATGATGATGTCGCGGAGTGTAGTTGAGTGGGGAGGAGAGCCTGTTGTCAGCTCTACTTGAGGTGGTCACTTACATGAGACCATTCTCTCATGTCTTGCGGTCTACCCCTTGCGTCTATTGCTTTACGTAGGCTACTCATTAGCATACCACCCCATACAGCGAGCTGGACTTACCGTGATCTGACTGCTGCGAAGAGAAGGAGACCGACAATGATCAAGCAGAAGAAAGTCACCACCAGCTGATCTCTTGGGGAATCACGTTCTGACTATCAGCTTATATCGAGGCAAGAAACATATACCAGACATACTGAAACAACGAGCCTCTACATCTCCCTCCGTCCCCGTTCCTACATCCGTATCCAGCTCCGGTACTTGAGCATCTATTCACCATCAGCTCATCATCTTCACAATCGCAAGGACAGACCTACCTCTACATATCGGTAGTTTTTGATCTAGACAGAATTGCCTTGTACATGACAGACATGGTTTAGAAGTATCGGCAGGATGCCATAAAGGGATAATTGTCGAGTTCGAAAAGCAGATGCCTAATCGTCAGTCCGGCAGCCGGAGGAGTACAACAAACATTTGCAGTAAGATATTGCTGGATCTGAGAAGATACCGGCTGATACGATTGGCTAGTAGTCAGGTTATGGTTTGATGAGGTCTAAGCGATTCTCACCAAGATAAGGAGGAGCAAGAATGCTGCCCAGCGTGTTGGTCCCATGCTTGACCGAATCCGAACGGCGCAACTCGTGCTTATATATTCACTGCCCCTCCTTTGCTTTGTTCCGACCGACAAGCAGACAGAGTATTCGTGATTTGTAGTGATACGCTAGAAGCCAACTGTAAATAGTCCAAAGTAGAGAGTAGTCAAGTGACGTTATCATTTACATCACTCACTTCCCAAAGGCGCCCTATCTTCTTCTTTCTCTCTACCTACATACATCCCTCTACACCTAGTCCTATCTTGGACAGCGACACTAGCTATATCCACGCATGATACACCAGCCATAGTACTGCACACATCACTCTAAGAGGTGCCGGTACGTCCAAGACTACGCATACCGCCAAGTTGTCAACTGACTGTCTCAGGCATTGATCTCCCGGTCCTCTGCTCTCATTCTTGGTTCTCCAAGAGTGATACCTACCCAACATGCCGCCTACATATCCAAATATGACGGATAAGGATAGAAGGGATCGTTCAGGCCATAATGCGTCCGGTTCCCATTCTGGTACTGGTGCATTGTCCTTTTTACCTTCAATATTTGGCGGTAGACGAGTCGCCCCTGCCCCGGCTGTGACCTCGCGTATCTCTACCTCCGTCACTGAGGGCAACACTCGGAAATCGATTGATCATGATGCTATGGACCCGCTTCCAACTCCTGGCAAAGATAAGGGAACCAACCTCGGAATCCCGGAAATCCCTCCCCCACGCCGAGCACCTTCACCTACACCTTTCGACCTAGAAGGAGCACTACAAATTATGGATCCAAAGAACAAGGAATCGACCGAAGTAATGAGTCAAATGGTCAAAGCTACCGCAGTCTATCTCGCCAACCTGCTTATCACTAGCGAAGACGTCTTTGTCGAGACCAGCCGACATGAAGCCGCATTGACCGAAGATCAACTTAAAACCTTGTACCTACGAGCCTACAATCTCGCGTCCCCCTCTTCAGATTCGACATTACGTATAGCTGCTATCCGGTTACTAGCCGCTTTGTTTGCTACGTCCCCCCCACCCAAAGATCACTCCAAGACCGATCATAGGATGGAGCTTATTACCACGAGGTCGCTCTACAAGATTATTACGACCCCCAGTTCCGACAACTCTACCACCTTGGAACAAACGAATGTGATTACAGGAGCTCTAAAGGCATTGACAAAGAACGGAACGGAGGTTGAGGGGATGTCGGGACTTGTCGGATGGCTCGTTAAAGCCCTGAGTCAGATTACAGACGAATGGATCAAATACTGCTCCGTCAAGGACGACCACAGCAATGACTGGACAGAACGCTCGAAGGTAAGTGTTGTACTCACACACATTGATAACTCTGCTGACCTAAAGCCCCAGCCATTTGCGCCGATCAAACCTGCCAATGCTGCAGAAGTCGCTTCAGCCATCATCGACCTCCTCCATGCCATTATCGGAAGACAGATCTCGCTATTTGGACCAGCCGACATCACTAGAGTGGTCCAGCCCATGCTTGACATGCTTTGGCTCGGTATTGCCGCCACTCCGATAGCAGAGGTCAAAGCCGCATTTCCCATTGTACCTGGAAGCACCGGCAGACGAGGCTCTCCGGCATCATCAGGAATCAGTACACCTGCTCTCAGCGCGTCACTCGGCCTGATGCTGGACGCTTCACGATCAACCTCTTTGAATAGAGCAAGAGAATTATCGTCGGCTGTCGCGTCACCATCACTCACCCCTCTCCGCACTGCCCCGCCACCACTGAATCGAGCTGCTACCGTAGCTGGCTCGCCCGCCACATCTCCTACCAGTGCTCTGCGATCTCCCTCTCCCGACAGATCTCGACACGACCTCTCGCCAAGATGGTCGAGGTGTTTCGAACCCATGTGCGCCTTCCTCGAGACGCTCATCAATCAGACTCCAGTCCCGGACGACTTGTTCAACCGTATCGTCGCTGTAGTTTGCCTCGTATACGGACAGGATGACTCGGACACTATACCCGAGGAGGCTTGGGAAGCTGGACAGAAAGTTATGGGAGCTGCCCTAGGTCCCAATGGAGGTCGAAGAGGAGAATTGGCTGTCCGCAACATTTTGGAAGGAAACGCTGCTACAATTTCCAACAACCGATCGCTCAAGATGCCAGAGGAAGATAGGCGAACAACTAGGGGCGCAGTGATGTAAATCCTCCTTATCCAGTAGTAGCTGACAATCCAGTGCAGCTCAGCGTATGCTGTACAATCCCGAAGGACCCCATGGGAACGCTGATACTGCCGTATCACTCTCTGCTCTATCGCCATCACTTCGATCTGCTCAATCGGCCGCCCGATTTGGGGCTGACAAATCAAACGATAGGAACCGATGGCAATCTGTTGATTACGAAATACTGCAGCTATTGCTTGGTCATTTGAGCTCCCTTCAGGCAGGACGAGGTGGTGAAGGTGCTACGATAGGCGATGCATGGACAGAAGGACAGGCGATATGCGATGTCTTGCGAGGTCTTATACCCGTCGCGAAAGGCTTGAAGTGAGTTCAATAATCATATTACGGAAGCTGATAGTTGCAGGGACGATCGCGGTCGAAACCTTGGATCCCGGTTATTGTCCCCTATATCGACCGGGGATCAACCGACCCTCGCGAGCATATTCTCGACAGTGATCCATCAGATTCCAGGATCCATCGGTCGCCTTCATGCCTCTACCTCGACAGCGCCTAGCTTCTTCCACCCTAGATATATCGATCTCCTCCTGGAACTATCCGACAATCTGGAAGAGGAAGACTGCAATGTAGTGCTCGACTACTATCAGCGAGAAGGCCTGTGTCTGCCATTCACTTCATCCTGGATCAAAAACATTTGGCGACTCCTCGACGCTTTCTATCCCGCTACAGCCTTTATTCCTGCCGCGAAGAGGCGAACCGCCAACTTCATTCTTCGAGATGTCTACAACTATGCCGAGGAATTGCCAGAGCATCGAGTCGAACTAGTCGACAAGGTTATTCTGCCTTTCCTCGAGAAAGTCCTGATTGATGACGATGATGATGACTTTATTCACGATGCCTTGGACTTGTTGGTCCGAGCCGCAGTCGCCGAGACTCAGGAAAGGGATGCGGACGACCAACATCGAGCTGCCGAGCCTTCTGGGGCGGACATCGAGAAACCAGCCCACTCGGATCGAACGTTTAATGCCATGCGTACTCTCATCATCAAGTTGGCAACCCAGACCGCTTGCAGAGAGGATCCCACGGACACACCTGCATCCGAGCCCGCTGGCCAGATGTCACCCCCGCCACCTCCCAGTGAAGGGGCTAATCTCCGTCGACAATCCTCTGGTCGAACGGCGCCATCTGCTCTACGTGGCTTGATGGGGTCTCTATCACCTACGAGCCGGAATGCTGAGCTTCCGTCATTTTCAAGTATTTCGAACCCGATGTCGCCATCCAGCTCTGATGGTGCGCCACACCAAGTCCCACCGAGCGTTCACCAATCGCATGGAGATCACGGACGCTGCAAATCTCTCAAAGCTGTCGAGGCGCTCGTGTCAATTTTTACTAGAATTGCTTTCGCTGTGCCGCTCTCGTCCTCGCACAATACCGGTAATCGACGGCTAGTGATCATGCGGAGTATCACCCTCTATACCGATTTGTTGAATCTGGTGTATCCTATGACTACTGATATACCTGGTCAGCCGAATCATCGCCTCATTCTCGTTCCAGCACGATGCCCCAAAGCAAGACTGGTTCTCTTACAATGGTTCATGCGTCTCCGGGCTGATAACCGACATCGACTTTTTGTTCGAAGCAGCCCCGATAAACCAGCTCGGTCATTCGCAGAAGTACTTGGCCGAACCAAAGAGGCCGAAGAGGAGATGAGAAATGTTTCCGATGCTGACTCGAGACGATCAAGGCATGCCAATCTACCTCGTATGGAAGAAGATCGAGGCAGGTCTGGGAGAAGCGCTGAAAGTGGTCCGAGGAGTCGAAGTCGATCAAAAGCGCCCGTCATCAAAGGGCATGATGGCGCGTACAACCCACTTTGGTGTATACCTACATCTATTCCATTCGAACTCCCACCAGCGTACCAAGCGAGCGAGATCTTACGGACATACGATCCCAACCATCCTGCTGTCAAGGAAAGCGATATACCCGAAGTCGATAGTTGGGTACCGGTATCCGATTACCTACGAATGTTGAATGGAGTTCTTCGAGGTCACGACTGGGAGCTGGTTTCGTTCATTTTATCTTATCTACCATTACAACTCCGAAACAAGACGTACTTCCACGGTGCTAGGGCTACAAAAGAGATCCGAGCTTTACTCGATGTCATTTGCGAGGGAGTCATGGATACCAGTGCACCATGGGAGAAACGATTCAATGTTCCCAGCTTCATCACCCGGACCAAGATCAATTCGGTTGCATACGAATCCCTGGCGATTCTCATCAGTTATCACGGAGTCTACACTCGAGACCAATGTGATCGACTCATCCGCGTGTTCATCCTCGGTCTGCAAGGTCGGAAAGAAACGGCCAAGCCATGTTTACAAGCTTTGACTTTGTGTATCTACGAAGTCGAGCATTTCGTCGGTCGACATTTGCTCGATATTGTCGAAAGCACAAAACGAATCTTGTCAACTCCGGCTATTGCGGTCCATGTTCTCGAATTCCTTATCGCTCTAGGTCAGAATGGTAATCTATTCCGGAACTTTACGGATGAACAGTATCGACTCGTCTTTGCGGTCGCCACGACTTATATCGGTGAGCATAATGCCCGAGCCGAGAAACCTTCGTCCGACAAGGAGGAATATACGCTCTCGCAACACGTCATTGGTCTTGCATACTACGTCATCTACATTTGGTTCATGGCATTGCGATTACCGCAGCGACCAAGCCATGTAGGCGAGATTGTGAGGAACATCCTCTCGGCCAGAGCTACTCGAGTTGTGGTAGACGAAATGGCTGAAGTATGTTTCGACTGGCTTGCCAGGTACACTTACGGAAACGCCGATCCTCGACCTGCAACTTCTTTCCTCAGTGAAGTTGTCATCAACGAAGATAAGGACAGTTCATCCAAGACACAATCGTGGTTACTCGGTGGAACCATCATCACCGTCACTGCGCATTCAAGAACAGGCTGGGCGACAATCAAAAGTACCAGACCGACCGGTACGACCGCTCTGACCTGTAAAGTTGAGAATGTGCCCCTAATTGATGTCGGGGAGGCTAGCGCCGATCTTGGTTCTCTCTTGGCAGTCTTAATGGCCAATAGGGGTGGTCGACCTCCAGGTGCGGAGGAAGCTCCGGCCGATGAAAAGGTGAGTGTGATGCCTTTCGTCAAAGCTGGAAACTAATGGTAGTCTCCCGAAGTCAAGGCTATCTTTGATGTCACTTCATCGGTGCCTGCTGAAGATATGGCCACCGCTCAACACGGATTCGTCTGGTCCGGAGCCACACCTTCGCAACGACGAAAAGATGTAGCCATTGAGCCAAGCTACATCGCATTGCAGCTATTGTCGTCATACCCCAACTCGAGCCTGGAAACACCTCGAGGTCGCCTCATTCCCCAAGAAGACAAATTTACCCGTACACTTGTCGGAATCGAGCGCACTCCTGTCATTGATACTCTCAAGATCGCGATCCTCTACGTCGGATCTGGTCAGACGCATGAGAGGGATATTCTATCCAATATCGATGGATCACCGCTATATATCGATTTCTTGTCTGGTTTAGGGCGTTTGATCAAGCTCAAAGGCCAGGTGGATGTCTTCGTCGGAGGTCTTGATCGATCTACCGACCAAGATGGGGAATACGCCTACGCCTGGTGGGATGATTTGACTCAAATGATCTTCCATATACCCACCATGATGCCGAATCGCCCCGACGACCCAGAACGAACAGTCAAGAAACGTCTAGTCGGAAACGACTTCGTCAAGATCATCTATAACGATTCAGGGAAAGAATTCGTGTTCGACACCATAAGGACAAGTTTCAACATGATTAATATCGTCATCGCCCCGCACACGCCCGGAGACTGGGCATTCACCGAATCCGAACCCGCCATCCCTGGTACAGGCGAGAATGTTGATCGAGAAGATTTCTTCAGAGTCAGTCTGCAGCGAGCACAGGGTATACCGGATTTCAGTCCGTTTGGAGAAGCCAAGATTGTTTCCAGAAGAGCATTGCCAATCATGGTGAGGCATATGTCTCATTTGGCAAATGATCTCGCTGCTAGGTTCACCTATATCAGGGATGCCGTCGATATGGAGAATGCGGAGTACATTACCAGTTGGCGAAGTCGTCTAAGGGCAATGGCCAGATTAAGGGCTAAGTAAGTCACCTACTGCTGCACTCTTGCAAGTAGAAAGCTGATAAGCCAGTCTCCCACCTGTTCATATGCCTTCGGCAGATGACCCCATCGCCCTCGAAGAGTCTTTGAGAGAGTAAGTCGAAAGCATAGCCATCGTCAAGACATGACTAACAATTAGCTTTACCCGGAATTTCTCTTATCAGCCATCTGCAAATGCTGAGCGTGATTGAGTATCCTAATGTAGCTGTCAGTTTCTTGGGTTGTGACGAAAGTCTATGTGTCTACATGTATCCTAGTGTGGTTGTATATGCGGAAAGCAGAGCATCACCGGGCACAGATGTCAGCCAGATCAGGCGTCCAAATTCGAAGCCCCGACATTGATGCTTTGGACGGCGTCGGCGTTCTAGCTCCTCCGGGACTGACGTATATGCCTGTCAATACTCTACTTCGAGTAAGGTGTGCGGAATCATGATCATTCATCTCGTAAATCGGGAAGCTATTTTGCAACTCTATACCTAAGATGTCTAGGAGGATCTTCGTCGCCGCGTTATGATGATGCGTCTACCGATTCGACCCAGAGACCACCCTGTCTGTCAGCTCACAGCTATGCCCCGGACATACCTTGACTGTAAGCGTGATATCGCTGACCGGCCAGACGTCTTCCCTGCCCCCACGAGCTCGTCCATCGCCGTCCGTCTTCCATCTGATCGGCACCCTAGTAGCTTCTGGCTGTGCTTGACTAGCTAAACGCAAGCGAATTTTCTGAGATGCCATATGTTGCACCAATAGTACGATGTACGTCTCGGCAGCGTTCAAAGCCATCTTTTGTCCTGCGCACTACTCATCAGTACGTCATCTCGGTGGAGAGACTTACAGTTCTGGGACCAGCATTGAACGGCCTGTAAGCTAGTGGAACCTCATTTCTTTCTTTCCAGCGCGATGGGATGAATTCGTCCGCATCTTTGCCCCACCATTCGGGGGATCGGTGCATGTTGATAGCAGAGAGAACTACTGAGGCGCCTCCTGGCATGTAGAGATTCCCTGGTAATACCGTAGGGTCGATGGCTCGACGAATACTGTTTATGAGCTTGGTTCGAAGTCCTTGTTGATGGTGACATACTTGAGAGGGACTGGCGGAAACAGTCGAAGAGTTTCGTCGATGAATGGTCGACCTGTTCGTGAGCAGTGATCCAACAAGTCGGAGGCGGACTCACAATGCTTGAGCCGGCTGAGAGACGCTGGAGTGATTTCGCCATCTTCACCGATCTCTCGCAAGATCTCCTTCTCGACTACTGCGAAGGCATCCCACTCGTGGATTGAGGCGTAAGTGAGGAACGTGAGTAATGATGCGGTCTGGGGTTAGCAGCGTACCATGGAGCAACGAGTAGCTCACCGTATCTCTGGCTGCCAGTAGGACATTGATCAATTGGTCGGACGTCCCTCTCCTGCCTTATCATCAGCTTATTCTCGAGCTATGACTCACCAGTGATGGTTGACAGAAGTCGGTCAATGAGATGACCACCTGTCTCAAGCTTCTCATGAGCTTCCCTCCGTTTCTGTCTCTCCTGAGCCTCCTCGATCAATGGTTGAAAGAAACGTCTCAATACCTCAGCCGGAGCTCTAAGACCACTTCTGAACGGTTCAAATATAGGCTAACCATCAATTGACCACTATGTTTATATATAGAAGCACTTACCCAGATACTACCAACCATCAACCTCCTTCCCATCACTCGCTGACCTTCCGTCATCGCACGACCTAGATCCCGCTTTGCTTCTAGCCACTGTGGTTCCCTGTCAGATGGAGCTTGTAGGTCATCCCCTGTGAGCCAATTTATTGCCATCTCTAAAGCTAATTCGCCGAGGACGGCTTGGATATCGAAAGGTCCGCTTGGTAGAGTGGAGAGTGTGCGGGCGATGAAGGGGGATATGACGATTGGGGATATACGATATTGGTTGAAGAACCGTCTGGTTACGTTGCGATGCTATCAATATCAGCTGATTCAACTTACGGACTGGGAGAGGTCATACCATCCTCCAACTGAACATCAGCAAAAACTATAATGATCAGTGTAGACGGACATACTGCTCGCCATCGGAATTGAAGATCCCGTCTCCCAAGAGCCCCCCAACTCGACTTCTGAACTTTGGTCCTACACATCAGCCCCATGACTGTTGCTCTTCAATTCACTGCACCTTTCTCGAACTCGTCAAATCCCGTGTTCATCACATAGTCAAATACCACAGGATCCAAACTGAGGATTTGGTCCTCTCCAAGAACACGAGTATTGAATGTATTCCCATGTATCCGCTGTTGGTTCACAAAGAGTCTCCCGACATCTTCATCCCGATGATTGAGCCATGCGAGCATGATATCGATATTGAGAATCATCTGCCCCCGCACTCGTGGTACCAGCTTGGCATTCCAGTGAGATGCTCGAAGCGTATTCATGCGATCAATGAGGATGTTGTTGGCGGTACCTCTGAATGCGTGATACAACGCCAGGATGGCCAATATCAGTAGCCATGATCCGTGGAGATAGAACAGGGAGATGGGAAGAAGCAGATTGAATGCCAAAGAATTCCGGAACTGATAAGTGTGAGTTTGAAGTCGAACATTTCAGCCGCACACTCACCACTGCCCGGTCTAGTAACTCATACTGAGCCAGTCCAGAGGGCTCGGGACGAATCGTCTGCCTCATGTCGAACGTATTGTAAGCCCGGCATTGAGCCTCATGATCGATATTAAAGGTGCAGAAGTTGGATCTAGGTTGATTCTTTCAGGAACGAAGCCGATGCCGCGAGGCCGGTATCATTGGTCACCATCTATCCACATACATCGGGCAGGGTCTGCTGTACACATTTACTAGGAACTATTGACTAGGGCTCCTTGTATTACACCTTATCATCTAGTCTTACTCGTCCACCCAAGCCAAACCAGCTCGAGAACCACCCCCACCAGCTTCCTACCCAAGCTGACCAGCTCTCGGCACCTCCCAGGCCCCGTTTGCTCACATCCTGATTACCTTTCTTCAAGCCCCACAATCCAAGAACAACAACTCCAAAGTCACCTTCCTGTTTTCCGAATCCACTCCTGCACATGAAGCTGACCTCGTAAATTGCCTCTGTGTTTAGTGGTTTCCATTTCTCATCGTCCCTGGGTACCTCCCTTCCTCTATAATGAGGCTTGAAGTCCGACCATGCAAGGTCTACTTGCGTGGCCTTCTGGTGCTCAAAGTTGCTGGAAGATGGTCGAGCGAAAGAAACTTCGTAGGAAATGACAGATGCTTCAGGTTGAGGAGGCAATTTGGGCTCTTTCGGAGGGGCGGTTCGAATAGTATTCTTCAAGATCAAGGTGAAGTTACCAGGGCTTGATTTGGTGGCATGTTCATCGGGGAGAATGGATAGTCGAAGTCCATCATACTCGACTCGGGAGAGACGGAGTGGGGCAGGGGCAAAGAGGTACGTTTGGGAAGCGAAGCCTGCTCCGCCGAGTGTAGAGATATCTGTGCTTGTCAGTGAGGATCCACTAGTAGCATGAGCCAGGCAGCTCACCGAGGTTGCCCCAAAACCTCGCGGCCTTCACTTTCGGCGACTTCTCGGTGGATAGGTCGACCTCTGCGTTGACTTCGACAGAGTCGAGATGAGAGATAGAGCTTCCACCTCGTACTCGATCATCGACTGCCCTCCATGTGTCAAAGTTCCAGGACGGAAAGATTTGTGTGTTACCCGAAGACATGTTTGGTAGAGTAGTAGTGATAAAAGCGAGAGATAGATGACAGGCAAGACAGTATATATAGATATTGAGTGACCTGACTCGGGATACAATAGAGTGATATGAAACGCCACGATATGAGGAGAGTAATTAATAACTTAGGTCAAGTATGGGTCGGTTACTGTAATCTGGGGACTCCGACAGGGTAATCGATTCCCATATCCGCCGCCCATACAAGTAACAGGTCTTCTGTCTGCCTTGCCTTGCAACGATGATGACGACAAAGAAGGAAAGCACGTCCGTGCGCATAGGGACGTCTCGCCGAACGAGGACACACCAAGACCCCTACACACATCTTTCAACTCATCTCCCAACTGTTTCAGGACCCGGCAAGCTGGTCTGCCGTCTCTCCAGTACCCTCATACGGCATCGAGACGAGAACAGACCATCTCAGTTTTAAACATCGCAGCCATGTCCGCCGGAGCTAACTTTTCAACGGCCATATTTTCCGCTCCGCAGAAGCGTGCCCGCGCAGACGCCTCCACCGAGCCTGGCGCCAGTCGACGGACCTCTCGAAGGAGAGACAGCGGGCTTTACGACCCAAACAAGCCTGTGCTCCTCCATGAGAACATCATCGATGGCGCTATTGCTACACCTGAGGTCTTGACGGACTTCGAATTCGCTCTGTGCGACGCAGACACCGATACCTGGTTGTAGGTGCTATAGCTTGAGCAGAGATCACGCTGACGTATAGCCATCCTCACTCTCAGTTCCAGTGTCAGTCAGGAGGAGAACTATGCTGCAGGTGGAAGCGGAACACCATCTTACGTTGCTCCATCACAACCGATATCACCAGAAAGGATGACACCCTGGGATGGATTACGGACCTCGAGCCGCGCGGGTCGCTTCAACATCCGCCCTGCCTGAATAGGAACTGTAGATTGGATAAGCCTTATCACATTATGCGGCTAGAAAGGCAGCAGCTGGTTTCCCGTGCTCTGTCGGATCCGGAGAAGGATGCCCTTTTGTCACGGAAACGGGACAAGTGGTTCGGGCAGTACCAAGATGGATACCCACTGCCTGTTGGAGTCATGCCATTCTCTAGAGACCCCAATGAAGGACCGAGCAAGAAACGGAAACTTCGACGATCCACGAAAGCTGTGAACCCCATGGCCTCACTAAGTCATACAACCGAAGCAGCACGACCCAACTCCATACCCGGACCCATTGGTCACGAACTCTATAAAGAGCAAAACTACGATGCTGGAGAGGCGCGACAAATCTTCGATATTAAGCCCTCCCTCGATCCCGGGTATCATCAACCACGACCAACAACGTCATCACATCAACTAACTTCATTGCCTGCGGGTGAGAAGAGCGATGATGACATCCCCGAAGGTTGGGGACTCACTCGCCTCACGGATCACTATCTCGTCACGGCCCAGGAATTTGATCGAATGCAAGCGAAAACGACGGCTCTGAGAGCCCGAATCGCCGATTTAGAGCAGGAAGTGTATCACGAGGGCTCAGGGGCGTCCTAATGAAGGAGAATGCAAACCTTAAGAAAGAGAGAGACAGCTACAAAGAAGAGGCTAGAGCGGCAAAGGAGCTGGTGGAGGAGCTCAAGACCAAGGTTCTGGGACTGTTTGGGTAGCAGGGGAGTATGAGTAGGCATAGACAGCAGAGACGCTCGTTGACCAATGAGGATGTATTTATATTCCCGTCCTGCAATCCCGCCATTACTTGGCCGAGCTCAGAGATCAGGCTTCCTCCTAGCACCCATTGTCTCTCCGATGGACATCAACAGACTCCATCAAAGCAGGACTGCTTGACCAAGAACATGGTGTCAAGTTGACTGATCGGCGGTTCGGAGACCACAATTGGAGATGTCCCTCCACTCATCCCTGAATTACATTGTTGTCAATCAATCGATTCACTCATCGCCCGTTGCGCTTGCTCAACAATGTCGTGTGTCCTTCTTGGTGCCTCATACACGTTACAGATCAGCAACAAGAGAGGATATCGAAACAAAGGTCCGTGCATCCTCGGAGAGATGGCCGGGGAAGAGTGGGTAAGAACCCCTTCAGAACCTAATCAACCGATTCTTCAATTATCTTGACCTTATTTGACTCACACTTTCTTGACTTATCACCAACCGTGATACACCATACAATACAGACCCAACCGTTCCAAATCGACCTCTGTCACCCGGTAGACAACAATGTCGGAACCTCGACCGCCGGCACGAGCTGTCACTGCCTCCCTCCCTTTTGCTGAGCCGCTCGTTGGTCAGCCCGCACCAAACGAGACCATCGCATCTCCTCGCATACCCTCTGAACCAATGATTGCCCCCTCACCTGTCTTCCGCGGATTCACACCAACACATCTTACCCCAAGCTCCATCGACGGAGTAGAACAAGTCCGGAAATCCTCCAGACTGAAGAAGGAGGAAGTCTACAATTTCAACGCTCCTGTCGTCCCACATGAACACATCGAGGAGAAGGGTATGGCAGTGGATGGAGTATTGCTGGCATTCGGGTTCGCGCTTTGCGATGATGATACCATGTGGTAGTAAGTCCTACGGATAGTATGACTTGGGTCCCAAGCCCCCGAACTGATATTCAGCCATCCTCATGCCCAATTTGAATGTCAGTCGAAAGAAGAGCTTTATTGTAAATGGCGGAGATATACCATCCTCCGCTGCTGTGTCACCACAGAAATCACCGCAACACTTGAATCAGGAGTACCTGTCATAGATCTCGATCCTCTCGGTTCACTCTACCACCCCAAATGCGTCAACAACAACTGTAAATGGGACATCAAACCTCAGCATATCATGCGACTAGAAAAGGGTCAGCTCATCACGAATGAGATCTCGGCCGGCCAATTGTCTGCGTTGCGGACCAGGGAAAAGGGGAGATGGTACGGGCCATGCCAAGACGTCTATCCTCGGGATATTGAGGCTAAGCCATTCTCCAAAGATCCCACTCCATGCCCGGCCAGGAGGCGTTTGATACCATTATCGAATACCTCAAGCTCTCCGAACACTGGTAATGTACCGCTCCTAAATCCATCTCCTGTATCTCTTGATTCGCTACCCCCTTCCCCGGCGATACCGACTGTAATCACGTACGGTAAACGCAAAAGAAACAAGGCTGGGCCCTCTCGTCGGAAGTCAAGACCAAAACCCGCACCAATCACAATTCAAGATCCTACCAATACACACGAGATCACCTTGGAGCCTTCTCGCGAGGCGGATGAAGGGTTTGATGCGGATGTTACCGACGGGTCAGTCCTGAGAGATCATCTCATCGTTTCGAAGCACCAATACCACCGCCTCGAATCGGAGATCGAGTCTTTGCAGGCGAGGCTCGACAAGGCCGCAGCAGACTTAGACGGGACAAAACAAGAAGCGGATCGTCAAAAGTTGTTAGCGCAGCAATTGCACTCGGATTTGGAGCAATCAAAGGATCAACTTGCCGATGCAGAAAAGAGGATCAAAGAATTTGCGAAGGCGCAGAGCGCTTTGGAGTCGGAGGTGGAAGTAGCTACGACGGAATTGAAGCGGCAACAGGCATTGGCACAGTCGTGGTGTGGCGCAGCACAGAAAGCCATGAAAGAGCTTGCCATCGTGAAGGAAAGAATGAGAGACAGTGGAGAAAAGGAGAAAGCGGCGAATGCAGAGAAGGCGGCACTCAAGGAAGACAAAGCTGCGCTGGAGAAAGAGAACGCTGGGCTCAGAGCGGAGGTGGCTGCGAGCAAAGCCAAGCTAGACGAGGTTGCAAATGTATCCAGACGGTGGCTCGAGGGGTTGAGTACATAGGATTCATCAGAATCTGAGATGTACGATAGTGTCCGCAGTCCCCTAATTTGGCTATCTGCCGAGAAAGTTCCTTGAACACACACACACTATGTCCGCAGTGTGCCTTCTGTCTGTGAACAGACACCACCACACATCGCGAGGAGGCCAGGGTCTCGATAAACGTAAACACCTTTGAATCCCCAAACCAGACAAACATACCCCCCTTTCACAGCCTAGTCTTTCTCTCAACCCTTTTCATATGTTCTCTTTGGTAGAAATCAAGTTCCCCCTCTCTCGCGTTAACTCTTCATCTCCTCGGCCTCCCGACCATAGACCGGAATATGTCACATCGATACACCCGCGCTTCGGCGAGGCTTTCACAGGCTGCTCCAATCCCTCCCGCAGGTATTCCGACCAATACGGTCCGATCGAGTAAAAACTCGACCAAAAAGCGCTCATCGAGGTTGGGAAGGGAGGCTTTTACTGCCAGAGCTCCCCTTGCGCCGCGTCAGGCTACCACAGCGCCTGTGGCATCGGACACACTCTCCAAAATGTCCAAGGACAAATCATCTGCTCAGAAAGTCACTTCCTCGAGTTTCAAGCCTTTGATCGTTGAGCCCTCTGCACACAAGACTGCCCACGAGCCTGTCGAGAAGCGCAAGATCAACGATCTGCCCTCGAACGCCAAGACTGCGGTCGCAACCCCACAACGACTTCGAGAAACGGCTGGTCCCCCTCCTGTATCATCTTCCTCTTCAGTACAGATCAGAAGTACAAAACGCAAGGAACCTCCACTCCCCGACTCCCCTCCTCGACAGATAAGTAAGGCATTTCGAGTCGATGTCACCAGAACGCAAGGGTTTCGTGAATGGGAAGCAAGCCGGGAACTCTCGACGGAAGAGAAGCTGGATCAGGCAAATAGAGAGATCACAAAGCTTAAGGTAAGGATACTACAGCTAGAGGCAGGCGCAGGAAAGAGGAGGAAGGGTAATTAAGTAATTAGTGTCTTGTACACGTCAGATCGAGCGGAATCAAAGTGACGATCGATGATCACCCGCGATGATGGTATTTTGAAATGTAATCGTCGTAATAAAAGCTAGGAGTGTGTTGATGACAGGCTTATATATCGTGACGTCGGATACAGTATATTATAAGGGGCATTGATGTATAAGTTAGGTTAGAATAACCATGTCTCGTTACATTTCTCATTCATTACTCAAAAGAACATCTCTTATCAGCACACGACCACTTATCCAATACCGCCACATCCATACGTCATCGCCAAGAATGGATGAAGATAACCCACAGACTGTTCGACCACCTCATAAGCGAGTACGAGGTTCGAATGAACACGTAGATCCAGAGAATACTGCTCAAGCATTGAGCGAAGCAAAGGGAATGAATTTCAAGGAAGGAGAAATCCCAGAATGGTTGTCCAAGCCGCCCTTCTCGTACGGTCAGAGCTGGGAGGGTTGGGAGAGGAAATGGCGATGTAGTTGTTGGTGTGGACAGAGTAAGTGCTCCCCAACTCGTGCTTGTGTTTGTCATACTGACGACCAGCCGCATTCTCGTTTTCTGGAGATCCTCTTGCTGTCAAGGCATGTCACTGTGATGATTGTCAGCGATTACATGGTGGGTTAAATTTGTCGTTCTATCCTGACATCATCTGATAATCAGGATCACCTTTCCAGCTTGCCGCAATTTTCAAAAAGGACGAAGTCCGACTCGACAACGATCCCGACTGGCTCGGTTTCCACAGGTAAGCGCACCGTCGGAGACTCTTGCTTGTGCTGACAGCCAGCACCCACGGCGATATCCATCCCATCTCCTCCACTCCGACAGAGCTTCCTCACAAGATCTCGTGCCGAGCTTGCGGATCGCCTATGTTCGACCAAGGCCGAAACATGATGATTGGCTTCCCTCCCACATTCGATTTCCCCCGAACCAACGAAGAGGCAGAAAAGGAGCACAAGGAGCATCACGGTGAAGGCGAGAAGAACACAGGAGAAAAGACCAAGGATGATGATTCACCTGAACACGCTCGAGGAAGGGGTATCAAGGGGTTACCCGAGAAGCTGAAAGCTCAATGCCATATCTTCTATGAGAGGAGGGTCATTGATATTCCCGATGGATTGCCTAAGTGGAGGAAGCACAAGGACGAGAGTGAGTTGATGGGGGATCGTGACGAGTAGAAACATGGAGCAGTAAGTAAGCAGAGCAGCAGTCAAAAAAAGACATTATCATCATGTACAATTCTCACAGCATGTAAATACGTATTCTACGCTTTGGCTGCTGCTATACGCTTGGCCTGGGCATTCTTGTCGAGTCGGTTCAAGACTAGAGTCTGTCCCAGGGTGTAGCTAAGGGAAGTGACCCAGTACATCGCAAGAGCCTGGTATTAGTCGCTTTCTCAGACTGCGAAAGTAAAAGCTTACAGCAGGCGCAGTGGAAGCGAACGGGATAAACATGACTGCCATACCCCGCAGCACATAGGTAAGGAAGGTCGATCGGACATTGGCTTTATCAGCCTCTGTCAGGTTTCCATCCGGTGCCCCTTGTGCAGCAGGTATCTCGTCCAGTGTCCGCCGACTCGTACTTCGAGCGGAATTCCTGATTATTGGCCGATGTACGGCAAGAACGGGTGAAGAGGTCGACAATTGTCTAATCTGCGCTCGAGCCGCGGAAGGGGAGCTCTCGTATCGCGCTGGACTAGCTGGCGCTTCGGCCACCGTGGGCTTTCGAGGTGGTGTGGGGGTCTTTCCTGGTAGTGTTGTCTTCTTTGTCGAAGCGAGTTTCTTAGCAGCGATAGCTTCCATAGCCTGCTCACGCTTTCTTCCCAGCGTTTCGGCATTCGTAAGAGCGATGAGAGCTCCCAACAGCGGCAGGACTCCTGCGGAATCCGGAACTCCCAGATTCGTTAACCACAGGAAACCCTCCGATGCCATACTTGATCCTGGTAATTCGAGGGCTCGACGAAGTGTGAGTGAGAGGGTGATTAAGATCGGAACGTGGACTGCGAGCGGAGCAATCATCGTCATGGTCGGATGCGTTTTGAAGCGTTTATGCAAAGCGGCCTGTTCGATTGCGAGCTACTATCAGCACAACAGGGGATGCGGACACACCTTTGCTTTCAGCTCCTTCTTGTACTCCTCGTACCCTAGACCTTTTTCCCGACACTCTCTTGCCAAAGTGACTGCTAACCTCTCGTTGATTACCTTCATTCTAGGTCGCACTTCTCTTGCCTCAGTCATCATCCGCCCTCGCTGCCATAGGGTGACTGGTAACGTGACAGCTGTTCGGACACATATCGTCAATCCGATGATTGTAGCCCAGGCAGGAAGTGGTGATGACAAGAGCAAGTTGGCGAGTGGATCCAAGAATGACGGTTCGGTAGTCGTTGAGATGGTTTCAATGACTACAGGGGTGGAGGTGCTTTGGTACCGGCGAGATGGACCATTAGGCCCTATCGTTGATGTCCTCGTGGGCCTGACTACCGCTCGAGATGCGATCGGAGCTCTTGATAGGTTTCGCAGAGCATGTCCGGCATGTCTAGAGGGTCCGGCTACGCAGTCCAGGAGGTAGCTCATGGTGTAATGTGGTCGACGCGAACTGGCTGCTGAACTTGCCTTGACTTTTTGGATTTGATTCCGTTAATTCCTTTAGGTGCAATCGTCTCCACCCTGGTTCCTCCATTCACTGTCAGGTCAAGCTTGCATGGGTCAATCATAGCTATCCGGTTGACGGGCCAGCATCTAGTAGCAATACATCACTTGCATCATGTGTTCAACGGCCGTATGATCCGGACCTGCTGGGCGATGAAGGCACACTCGGCCGCCATCAATACTTTCTACTTCTCATAATGAAACATCTGCTGAACCAGCAGACCGTACCATCGTCATCACCAGATTCCCTTCGAGTCTCTTACATCCACCCAAGTTCGGGTTTCAGCTGCGATATGTGTGTGTCCTTCGAGAGCATCGTTCCTGGCTTTGTGTGTGCTTGGACCATCGCGTTTCGATGGCTTGTTCTTGACCCCTTCACGTGATATTCATCCGACGTGACCGGTAGCGAGTTGGGCTGACGTTTCCGACTTCGGACTCAGACCTTTTTGTCGTTTGTCAGGTCAGGTCGGTCCAAAAAAAAGGGGAAAAGGGTGTCCGGTGACTCATTAAAGAGGACGACTAGCAGTCTTGCGGATAGGATCGCGTACCTGGGGTACCTTAGCATCACTGGTGAGTGTCTCGTATGCTATGTCGAGTCAACAGTTCGCTCATGAGTAGCTCCTCCTTCTACTATACTTGCCATTCGTCGATAGCGTCAAAAGGCTCAATCGTCCTCGGCCTTCGCATCGCTATCACCGCCGATACCAAAGGATACCCTTGTGAGTGCCTTCCGACATACCTTTCCCCCATTCACCGTATGGTTTTCCTTGGCTTCCCAAGCTCTGGTTCTCCTCCATACAAGATCCAACCTCGCAGATCCCGTTGGATTACGACTATTGCGATAAGGTTGATAAAGGTTGGAAGTCTTCGCGGGGCCAGGCTGTGAAACATGCCTACTTTACTTTACGCACCCCACCCTTCTTACACTCTTATATCTCCGATCATATCGCCTTGTGTCTTGTCATCAGTATGCTTCTGATGAAGTGGCGAGGCTGACACGACCTAGTAGATCGATCAATCGAATTATTGTACGTGGACTTGTGTGTTGCGCTCGATTATAGAGTGACACCGACTGGTGCCTAAAGCTTGTCTCAAAGGTACGTGGAGTCATTCCATCCGATGGGCAAAGTGACCATCGTCTCATCCCGTTGATACAGACATAGAGCTTAACTGACTAGTAGCACAGCCCCACCATACCACGTTCTGCGAATGACACTACGTTACCAACAGCTCGACTCCCTTACATTCCTCCAATCCCATAATATAAACACTTCGATCCTCTGGCTTTGACTCCCGACCACGGCTGCCTGGGCTCGCTATCAGTATGCCCACCGCAACTGCTACTGCCGCTGCAAATGCACCGACCGGACGAGGATTAAAGGGCTTCCTAGCGCGTAACAGGGTTACATCTCCGGAACCCGCCGAGCCTACCAAGTCGCGATTCAGGTCATTCGTAAATGAGGTGAGCGGCAGGGGGACGATCAAGCCAGTAACGAGTGGAAAGGCTACGCCAGTACCGGATACTACAACCGCGACCAGGAGCAGATTAGTCCCCCGCGATGCCCGAGCTCGACCTTGCTCCCCCGACACCGCGACCAGGCGTATCCGGAACAATCAGCACCTACCGCCAGCGATACAGAAGGGTACAGATGGGAGATGGCAGCAGCCTTCACTCTCGAAAGGATCCATGTCTACGTCTGCACTAGCTCGGTTTAGGGATGAGGATGATCACACTGCGCGTCCATTGGACAAGAAGGGAAAAGGTGGATTATCGGATTTGTTTGGAGGAGTAGCTAAGCTAGAGAGGAAACTCAGTACCAAGAGGGAGAGACGGTCACCACCTGCCAGACCATTCCCATTACCACCGTCAGCCGATCTGGCCAAGAGATTAGCCCTCGACCCCAACTTTCCACAGAATCTGGAGGATGAGGATAGGACAATCAGGGCATTGGCAGCGAAAGCGGCTAAGGAGCGAGCCAGACCATCCACTGCGCCAGACAAACCTCCAGGTAGTCGACACACTTCACGAGTCGAACTACATCCTACTCATCGAGTATTGAAAGCCCTTCCGGCTGTCCCTCAAGTGACATCTGCCAACTCAAACGACCGGTCATCTACTCCCACTCCCTCTTCTCCCGCGTCTGTAGCTCCATCGCCATATACTTGGAAACGCATCGATTGTAATGGTCCACCCATGGCAGCAGATCACTACCTGCTTCGTCTCGCCATATCGGTCCTCCTCAAAACGCTGACGCCTTATATCAGGGGACCGGAATTCGCAACCAAAGAAAAGAATGGAGAAGTCAAGAGGATAGCAGCAGATAATCTGGCGATCCTTAGTCGGATGGAGAAGACCTGGAACGGGGATTGGACACGAGCTGTAGTAGCGGGCCTGGAGAGAAGGGAGGAAGAGGAAGATATCAGGCAGAATCTGAGAATGGCGGATATTGGGGATCGGGCCAAGGAGAGGGAGAGGACGAGTTTCACTACCTCCTTATTAGACGGCGTTCTGCTTTGCCTGTACGTTCATCCCTTGTCTTTCACTATGCCCAGCTAATCCTCAGATACTTCAACATTCTCTTCAAAGTCCCCGGCCAACCTCCTCCAATCACCCAGATAAACACCTCGCAAGAACAAGCACATCGGAGCGCAAACATCTCGCGCTTTGTATCTGCCTGCTCGAAAAGTGGGATCTCAGCGGATCTGACTACCGGTGGCACACGCGGATTGAGCAGGACGATCTCAGCTATCAACGGATTGACGAGACTACCTCGGCCAGTAGAGGGACTAGGTCGAGTGAAGTTTACTACCGATGTAGTTGGTCAAAGGGCCAAATCGCCCACAGAGGGGTTTAGTCAAAGTGCTAAGCCACCAGCGGAAGGACTGGGACAGAGAGCAATGTCTCCAGACCCCACCGTCCGATTTGTCGGGAGTAGACTTTCATCACGAGCAGCGGTAATTTCTCCACCCAACAGCCCACCACAACGTACGCGAGTACTCGCTTCTTCTACACCTTCGTCGAGTCCGCCCTCTAGGACCCGTACACTTACTGCCAAATCTCCATCTGTCAGTCCGACCCGCATAGTCGCGAGCCCTTCCCCAATAGTGGCCAGTCCCACTCGTATAGTCTCCAGTCCTCAAGCTTCTCGCCCGACATCGCCTATACGCCCGCTTCCAACGTCACGAGGGATGGAGAAGTCCAGATCGGCCGATAGTACCAACGAACTCCAGCTCAAGCTACAACCACTCGCCGAAGCACAAGCTCAAGATTCCGAAAAGACCCCAACCACCACTCCCAATACTTCCGCTATCCTACAGACTCCCGTCACTCCCTCCGGAGGGAACAGTAGAGGTCTGCTTCCACGTCAGGGGCTGACTCGAACCCAGACTCAGCCCAATGGTTCGCCTACTCTAAGACCAAAGTCGCCTTCCACCTCGACATCTGGAAGTATCACGCCTACTCACCGGAGACCCTCGTTGCGCCCTCGGAATACTACCGCTAGTATCATATCTAGTACTCGAGTATCATTTGCAGAGGAGAGCTCCTGCGGCCCCGTCGAAAACACTGCTCGACCTGCCCCATCAGGTCTACATATGAAGGAACGGACACCTAGTCTGATCAGCGCTTCTACAAGACCTAGTACCGGCTACACCCGGTCCAGTGCCGCTTACTCGACCTTGACTGTCATGGACAACGATATCGACGACGCGGTGTTTGTCGATGATGGCTCATTTGGGAGAAGCGGTATCCAAGCTCGAAGCCGTCGGAATAGCGAGAAGACACTTCATGATGCCCGGCAGAGAATCATGGGTACGATGCTCGTTCCCGATGGGATGACTCTTGGGGTGACAGAAGAGAACGAAGATGCGGACGAACGGGCTGCTGCTATACAGAGTTCACTCGCTGCATTAGAAGGCAGTCCTGGGAGGACTGGAGTCAGGCCGAGTCCAATCCGACCACTTGGTCCTCGTAGGGGCCAAAGTCTCGGGGTCACTGGTGTAGATATGCAGAACAGTCTCGGGGAGGATGGACTTCGCGGTGCCATTACTCCTGACGCACGCCGCGCTTATGCAAACGGTCGTTACTCGGCGGTCATCAGTCCTAGGATCTTATCGCCTGCTGGTCCGTCCCCGGGACGATCTCCTATGAATGACTCATTTGACGTGGGTGCTTCACCACCCATGTCAAGGGTCAATTCTCGAGTATCTGGCGAATACCGACCTATCCTCCGGCCACGTCACACTACGGGAAATGGGGTGTATGGATACCAGCACGCCAATTCCGGCTCGGCAGTCTCGGTCATGGACAACAACGGACGTAACGATAGTCGTACGAGGTTGAGCAGTATCATCAACAACAGCCAATCTTCCGGACGGAGTGTCGAGTTGCCAATACGATCAAGACCTGTTTCGGTGATAACGCTGGAGATTCCTGTCAAGGATGATATCGTACGATATGTGAGTTCTCAGTTCTACGTTTATGTGCAATGGACCCTACTGATCCAAGACCTTGAGTGAGTGTATCGGTAAAGGTCAATTTGGATCCGTCTACAAAGCCCTCAACAACTGTACTGGGCAGACTGTAGCGATCAAGCGAGTCAGCCTGGACGGGATGGACGATAACGAGGTCAAGAATGTCATGGGTGAAGTTGAGCTTTTGAAGCGTCTCGATCACCCTTCAATCGTAAAGTATATGGGTATGCACAAGAGTATCGATTACCTTGATATCATCCTCGAGTATGTGCCATACAACCCAACCTCACATATGCTAATGTACAGATACGTCGAAGGAGGATCACTAGGTTCTCAGCTAAAACTCTGTCGATCATTCAACGAGCCCCTGGTGGCGATCATCGTGGCCAAGATCCTGGAGGGGTTGGCCTACTTACACGGCGAGGGAGTTATTCATCGAGATCTGAAGGCTGCCAACATCTTATCGACCAAGACGGGGAATATCAAATTGACGGATTTCGGTGTTTCGCTAAACACAAATGCTGTCGAGAATATCCCTCAGGAAGTCAGGACGGCTTCTGTCCGACATGGCAAGGTCAACTGGGATGATATTGCTGGGACACCCAATTGGAGTAAGTTGGAGACAACATCCGATGGACACCTGCTGATGAGCAGTGGCACCGGAAGTAATCGAGATGAGTGGGGCATGCTTTGCGTCCGATATATGGTCATTGGGATGTACGATTGTCGAGCTACTTACTGGAAAGCCTCCCTACGTAGACTTGAGGGAAAGCATGAGTGGTAAGTCTTTCCTATCGCAACATGCAAAGCTAACAAGCAGTCATGTTTAGAATCGTCAAGGATGACATGCCTCCCCTACCGCAAGGGCTTTCTGGGGAACTGAACGACTTCCTGCAGACATGCTTCAGCAAGGATCCAAGTGCACGACCTGCTGCCACGGAGCTGTTTGATCATATCTGGCTCAAGAAGTACTGCCCTGACCTCGTACGTCTATCGTATCTCGGTCTCACACGTATGTCTGCTAAAGAATATAGCCCTCCCTTCGAGCTCAAGACTCGATTCCGTTCCTCCGACGGGTCAGCACCAATTTCGGAAGACCTTCATTGGACCTTGGCGACAATGGTCGAGGTTTCCAATCTCGCCGACAGTCTCATGCTGAATCGGCTGCCTCTCGTACCCGGACGTCGATGGAGGAGCAGCCGGTATCCAACGGTTCTGGCAGGTCTAGCCAGGAAACCTCGAAAATGCATAATCTGATTTCCACTACTTTTGCCAAGCGTAAGTCTTCCTCCTTCTATCTGGGGTCTAGGGTAAAGCTGATATCAGCGATCATCTGTGGTATTTGCGGCCTGCATGTTCGTCAAGGAGCATTGTGTCAGGACTGTCATCTGATCTGTCACGAGGCATGTGCTACGGAGGACAAGACCCAATGTGCTCAAGAACATTGGGCGAATTACGCTCGTCGACTTGGTTCTTCGTCATCGACTGCTGCCGTCAACTCTACTTCATCATTCGTCGATATCCCAGAAATGGCTCGGGTACCAGAAGTCATGATTGAACGACTTTCATCCCGTCCGTTCCCCGTTATGGACACCACTACTACCAAACGCCAGCCAGGTCCAGACAGTACTGCAAAGCGCATCCCAGCACACAAAGAAGAGGTCGCATCGACTCCAGCGATCCCATCTCGTAATTCAACAACATACCACAAACTGTGCGTCGATACACCGAGTGAACGCGCCAGACGAGCGAGTTCAAAATCAAACAGGACCTCCAAATCAGGCAAATCGAATCGGTCAGACGATAAAGAAAACCGTCAACGTCTAACCAGTCAAACAAGACCAAGACATCTATCTCAATCCGAGAGGAAAGTGGAAGAACTAAAGGAAGTAATCATGATGGCAAATGCAATCGACACGATCCGGGAGAAAGGTCGAGCGAAGGCGAAAGAGGCAAAGAGTGAATGTCGAATTATGTGATTTCTGTAGCGAATAGTTAACTTATAATACATGTTGTTTGCTATTTCCCTTCTCACTATACTGTATACACGTACGGACTTGGTTGTAGTGCTGTCAATTGATACATAATTGCATATACATCTTGCATGCAGAAGATCCCGGTCCTTGTCATTGTCACGGGATCCAACTTCACGAGGCGAAACATTACGGATCGACTGAATTGGCTTTGAGCTCGATCCTAGAGTGGTGGACATCGTCTCGAGCGCTAAGTACCCATACAGCTGACCTCCGAGATAAGGTCCAGCACGAGACGCGAGCAGTTGTGGTAGCTTTAGGGGGTTGTAATGAAACACGGGTATATATAACCTACAAGTCTGGAGATTTCATCTACGACCATAGAATCTAGAAAATTCCGCATCCCGTCCGATCTGCGCAGACAACCTGGATATCGCCCAGTTAGTAGCAAGGTGGGGGACCACTTGCGAATCCTGTTAGGTGTTGTGGTTCACTCCTTTTTTTTTGCGCTGCTGCCCTTTTAGTAGACTCGTAGCGAGATTCAGGTGAGCTTGGAAGAGGTTGGTAGGTCCCTGATTTTCAGGTTCTGTAAATTACGTAAAGTGTCTGGACATTACCTCCACTTGTGATTTTGAGTTTGTCGACCTTGGTTATACTGTATACCCATCTTGGACAACATGGTCAAGGTCAGTCTGGAGCTCAGAGGATACCGTGAAATGTACTGATATGGCAGCCAACACCACAAGCGGGCCAGAACTGGGAGCAGCTAAAGAATGTAGGTGGGGTCTGGAAGACGTGATATCAGAGCTGATGTCCAGAAATTACCGGCCGACACAAGTGCAGCTGCCGAGAAACGTAAGCAGCGACGAGCATGGCTCGAG
>Ga0265780_10002263_pt1 | contig 26378 bp, 13 predicted proteins | sample P1T30metagenome_FD_192432 | JGI IMG/M metagenome (GOLD analysis project Ga0265780, IMG submission 192432) | Plant litter microbial communities from East Loma Ridge, Irvine, California - P1 T30 | ecosystem: Environmental > Terrestrial > Plant litter > Unclassified | place: USA: California...
ATCCGAATAACTTAGTGGAAAGTTTGGTGGTCTTTGTTACATTAAAATCGAGGTTACTGCGAAAGTTGATCCGCTCATAACTGTAGCCGTTAGTATAGCCCCGATTGTTTTCGAACGTTTTAAAAATGTCACCCTCATTTACATAATCAGCAGATGCAAAGTAAGTCACCGATTTGGTACCCCCGGAAACACTCGCATTGGCACCGTAAGACATTGCATAATCTCTGATCAGTTCCTGTTCCCAGTCGACATTGGGATACCGATCCCATTCATCAGAATTGGCTGGATAGCGATATTTTAAAAGAATATTTTCGGGAGTGACGTTCGAAGGGCTCCAGATTGCCGGATTCGTAGATAACTCTCTTTCAATTACCCTGTTTTTAAGAGATAAGGCATCATAAGAATCATATTTTTGGGGTAACCGTGAAACGGTCTTCACAGTAGAGTTAACACGCCCCCTGACAACAGCCTTGCCCGCAACCCCTGTTTTAGTTGTTATTAAAATAACTCCGTTTGCACCCTTAACTCCGAAAACCGCAGTTGCGGATGCGTCTTTTAGAACGGAGATACTCTCTACTGAAGAGATGTCTATGGTACCTAAAGGCCGTTCAATCCCATCAACTAAAACTAATGGAGAACTATTATTCCAGGTTGTTTGAGCGCGAATCAGAATCTCCGGGTTCTCATCACCTGGCATACCACTTGATTGGGTAGTAACAACACCAGGCAAATTACCGGTTAGGGCCATACCTAAATTGGTTACACCCCCGGTTCTTTCCAGAACCTTGCCGGTGGTTTGTGTAATTGCACCCACCAGTGTTTCCTTTTTTTGCTGACCGTAACCCACTATCACCACCTGCTCCAATTGCGAAACCTGGTCTTTCATGGATACGGTTACGGTACTTTTGCCGTTAATATCAACCTCCTGGGTGGCCATTCCCAGATAGGAAACAACAAGAATTCTCCCTTCGGCGGGAACATTGATCGCAAAAGTCCCGTTTACATCGGTCACTGCGCGTGAGGTCCCACCTTTTACAGCAATTCCGGCACCGATAACAGGCTGCCGCTGCTGGTCCAGTACTTTTCCTCTCACCACCCTGCTCTGCTGACCGAAGACAACACTCATGGTTAAAAGAAATAGAATTGTGAAGCCCAATTTTAATGTGCGCCCTTGGGAACTTTTCTTAACATGAGCGACATTACAGAATAAGTTAGTTTTTTCCATTATTGAAGTTCTAAAGAATATAGAATGAGTTAGATTCGTTTACCTGCTTTATGGTACGAAAGCCCGGTGCAGGAAATAACACGCGTAAAAGAATGATGACATTCTTTTAATGAATGAAGAGATTTGTTCATACTTGAAGTTTATAATTAGTAGTTTGATTAGCACTCGTTCATTAAGTCGGATCTCAGGCTTAAGAACATACGGGACTGCATCCGGTATGTCAAAAATCCCTGGATTTTATCCGCTTCATGATGCAGGGAGGTGAATGGAGAACACATTCAAAAATTTCCGTCGATGGCTGGTTGTTTTGTTGTAAAAATTTCAGCATATAATTTTAGTTAGTTGTTAGTTAGTTCACAATGCTCGCTGCAAAATCCGTATCAATTCTCGTTGTCCGGGATGGTATAATTGGTTAATTGAACATTCCTGGATACTCGCCCTGCTTCAGCATTTTGAATTCTAAAGGTACTTTCGGGGAAATTTCTCCTATAGCACATTTGTTCATATTCTTATCTCATATGTTCATTAGTACAGTCCTGATGTATTCTATCATGGAAATATATCTTTTTATGCCAACGTTGACATAAATCATAGCTTTTATTAAATTAATTTGAATTGTTACGCAGCTTTTTTTCTCTCTGACTGAATATTTCCGGTAAGAACCCACTCAGCTACTACCTTAATTCAACTGCCAGCGCCCGGTTTATCGGCTCCCGCGGGTATGCCGCTTTGTTTATTTTACCTATTTAAATTGCCAGGAGTCAAAATTGAACAAATTGGATTCTTTACCCTTGAAAACAAAGTACAGGTCGTATGTCCCTATAGTCTTATTAATCTTTGTCGAATGGGTTTTCCATTTATCTGCCCCACCGGTGTTATTTACGACACATGTTCCAAGCAGTTTTCCATCGGGGGCATTTGCATGAATTTCAATAATTCCGCCCAAAGCGGACGCCACATTAGCCTTAAAGGTTTTTGTATTTTTATTGAACTTTACCCCTCTTACTTTTATGTAATCATCATTATCTATCGCTGTAACATATATACCGCCGCTTATACTGTCTTTTGACGTTTTTAAGCCAGAAGCCCAGGCGATCGTCTCAGCCTCATTAAGGACATATGGATTAATATCGCCGGGTTCATTAAGGCCCTCTTCGGTCCACCAGGGCAGCTCCTGAATGGTACCGTCAGGATTATACTTCATCTCGGCCACGCACACCGAGCGTCTTTCGTGATGCTTTTCTGTGATCATAAAATTTAACCGGAAATTGAATCCGAAAACATAAGACTTCCCTTTATAGTCAATGATTCCCGGATGATTACCTGATGACTTTTTGTTAGGCTGCATAATATACCCTTTGTATTCCCATGGCCCCAGAGGGCTGTTGCTCATAGCGTATCCCATACCCTCCGGACAACAGGTGGAAGCATAGGCCATATAGTAATTGCCATTCCGTTTGTAAGCCCAGGGGCCTTCCTGATAGTGAAATGGATCGGGCTGCTCTTTCTGTTTGGCAAATGAAACGTCTTTAATAATTTCTCCCGAGAACGAGATCATATCCTTGTTCAATTTCACATACCATAAATTAGGATTTCCCCAATACATGTAGGCCTGGCCATCGTCATCAATAAATACTGTCGGATCAATACTGTCATACTTATCACCGATAAGAGGTTTTCCAAGAGGATCAATGAAAGGTCCTAATGGATTGTCGGCGACCAGCACTCCGATCCCACGCCCCTGAACAGGACAATACATATAAAACTTTCCATCGCGCTCTATAGTTTGCGGAGCCCAGGCTCCGTTATCAAAACCACCCCAGCCGGTGATGGCTTTATCTGCCCAGTTAAAATTCCTTAACGATGCAACCGTACCCCGGTCTGTCCAGTTCACCATATCGGTAGATGTATAACAGAGCCAATCGCGCATTAAGAACCTGCCCATCCCCGGGGGAGCAGTGTCTTCATCATGACTTGTATAAAGAAATACGGTATCATGATACACCAGTGGAGCGGGATCTGCCGTAAACTTGGTTTGTATGATAGGATTCTGAGCCGATGCAACGGAAGCAACGAGCATGAAAGCCAGGATGTTATTTACCAGATATTTCATATTCTGTTTGTGATGATTTTGTCGTCTGTAAGAGGCTGTTTTATGCAAAGATCAACGTATAACCCTACCCGCTGGTTAAGGGGTAAGGTCATCTTTCTTTGTCAGGGTTGAATGTCATTTGCGGAGGTGGCGTACAAACCAATGAGGCTCCCTGTAAACCCTCCCGCAACATTCGTCGAAAGGATATCTCCGGATACAGTTCCCCCTACATTTTTAAAGTTTCGGTTATCTGTGGAGTAGTTAAACTTATAACTATCTCCTTGCGCTTCGATCTGTAACCGGACAGGCTTCCGGGTATCTATCTTTTCGCTTGCCACAATACTGGTGTTCCCTTTTTCCGTTCTTGCCAGAACGAGATATGTATCGTTCCCCTTCCTGGTTATTCCAAACACATAGTTGAACCTTTCACTTTGATAGTGCACCAAACCGGCCAGATCGTTCTGAGATCCCGGAACATATTTCAACGTTACTGTTGCATCGAAATTATTGTGCTGCTGTCTGTGGAACAAGCTGGATACCGGGGCCAGCGCCCTGATATTATCTGAAAAAGGCTTTATGGCGAGTCCGTCTTTTGTCTTACTGATAAAAGCTTCGCGGGGGCCTCTCATACCTATCCACCTGTAATCCAGTTTTGCGGCCTTCAGATCATCGGTAAACGTAAAGTTCCCATTAGGAAAGAAACCGTTTTTGCCGGTCTGGTTTGTAACACCCTCCGGCATCTTTATTGTAGGTTTCAGCGGTACCAGTCCGTTTTCAAAAACAGGAAATTCCCCGCTCCAGTCAACGGGCAGCATAAATGTTTCGCGGCCAATATTGACACGGTCCTTTTCATTCGGACGGATACCTAAAAACACACCGTAATATTTCCCGTTCGGCCCTTCTACCAGATCAGCATGTCCCGTCCAATCCATTTTATTGGCCCTGTCCTTAGGAAAATGACGCTGAGTAAGAATCGGGTTATTAGCCGCCGGTTTATAGGGACCTTTAACATTATCACTTACAAAAATAACTTCACTATGCCACCCGCCGGTACCACCTTCTGCACACATCAGGTAATAACGTCCGTTCTTTTTATAGATATGCGGGCCTTCGATCCAGATCGGCTTTTGTCTGATATCCGTACCTCCGTCAACAATGATCTTATCAGTGCCTTTTACCACCTGGTCTTTTTCTATGTCATACTCCCAGATTTTAATAACCCGGTGTCCATTGTATAATTCTTTCCCCTTATCTGGAGCATCGTTATGTACAACATACGCCTTTCCGTTATCGTCAAAAAAAAGAGAAGGGTCGATTCCGTCAAACTGAAGTTTAATAGCATCGCCCCAGCCAGCTTTTGGATCTTTGGTTTTAACGACCATATTACCCATGCCTCCCGAGATCTGGGTTGTTATCATGTAAAAGGTGTCGTTATTTTTGTTATACTTAATATCCGGTGCATAAATACCTGCCGAAACACCAGACCGTTCGACTTTTAACTGCGACGGCCTGTCTAAAACATGTCCTATTTGTTTCCAGTTCACCAGGTCATTCGAATGGAATATCGGAACGCCGGGGAACATGGCAAACGAAGAATTAACAAGGTAATAGTCATTGCCTTTACGTGTAATAGCAGGATCGGGATAACAGCCCTGTAAAATAGGTGTGTAGAACTCGCCTGGTTCCAAGGGGTTCTCATTATATACAGGATCGTTTCCCTTATACACGAACTGGCTGAAAACAGGATCATCCTTAGACGTCTTTACAGCATTCTGAGCAACGGTGCAGGAAAGGGCAAACATCGAAATCAATGTCGTAGCCACTATTTTTTTAAATGGCAGGGTGGGTTTTAATTGGAGTTTGTTCATTTATATTGCTTTATTACAATGAAGGTTATGTATTCTGAATGAAGCTGTTTTTCTGCCGCCTGCTGAATAGTCTCTTTCGTCTTGCCGCGCCCTCTTATCGCAAAATACAAGATAAAAATTCTCCGCCCGCGGCCCTGCATCATCAGGAAGCAAAAATGGTTATATTGAGATTTTGCAATGTTTATAAATGGCAGTATTTATAGCACAAATGTTAAAATTGACAGGTTGAGCTTCAGAGCAGCGGCCTTTTTGCAAAAATTTACGTTTTATGGGATCAGCGCCAGAGCTGGGGCTAGTAATTGGACAGGTACACTTAGGCACTGATGATTATTTCTGTTAGATATCTGTAAAAAAAACAGAATCCCGGGGAGAGATTCTGTTTAACCAATATTACCAATTTACGAAGAGTGCCTGACACACACTAGGATCTTGTTCAACAATTTTCGGTATTTCTTAAAAAGAAAAGTGCTAAAAATCATCAAAAACATAGCATATATGTAAAGGAAATTACGCCTTAAAGCCTGGACAGGCAATATGACATAGTCCTATTTAACCGGCTTTACCCCCTCAGTGGTCTGCACAATTTTATTTATCGAACCATCAGCGTTATAATACATATAATCCACACAAATCGAGCGCCTGTAACTGCCGCCCGTAGGCAAGGATCCGTTATGATAAAAGAAATAGGATTTGCCTTTATAGTCTACTATACCCGGATGGGTGGTAAAGCTGTTGGGTACGTTTTCCTGGATAATTCCCCTGTAGGTCCAGGGACCAGCCGGATTTGTTGCTGTACAGTATTCGATCATTTCCGGTTTTGTGCCGGCGCTTGCATATACCAGGTAATATAGGCCCTTTCGTTTATAAACCCAGGGCCCTTCTATGTAATGAAGAGGCTTGAAAACTGTTATCGGCCCGGCAAGTTCTGTCATATTTGCTTTAAGCTTAACCCATTTGCAGCTGCCGTTTCCCCAGAACATATATGCCTGGCCATCGTCGTCTATAAATACCGTCGGGTCAATGTCGTCCCAGGCGTGTTTCATATCGGTCGTCATTTCGTTGGTCACGAGAGCTTTACCGATAGCATCTTTAAAGGGGCCCGCCGGATGGTCAGAGACAGCCACACCGATGGCTGCGCCTCCTTTGCTGTTGCCATCATCTTTATGAAAAGTGGATACAAACCAGTAGAACTTACCATCGCGCTCAATACACTGAGCGGCATAAGCATCGCCTGTGGCCCAGGAGAACGTTTTAGGAGACAACAATGCTCCGTAATCTTTCCAGTTTACCATATCGGTAGACGAAAATACATGCCAGTCGGGCATTTTATAATTCGTAGCCGTTACCGACGCTGTATCATGACCGGTATAGAGAAATACAGTGTCCTTATAAACAATGGGCGAGGGATCAGCAGTGAATATGTGTTTGATAATAGGATTCTGCGCACGCATTTCAATAAAAGCGCAAATACAGATAGAAAGTGTTACGAATAGTTTTTTCATATTATGAGGCTATTTATCTGAACAATAGAGGTGCAAACTGATAGATGTTATTTCTCCAGACCGGCCAGGTATGCCCGCCGGGGTATTCGGTATAAGAAAATTTTATATTCATCTCTTTAAATCTCTCCATCATAATCTGCGAGTTCGGATAGGCAAAATCTTCCTTCCCTCCCATGGCAATCCAGAACTGTTTCAGATTATTGTTGATGGTGGCAGCATTCGCTTTCATGAAAGCATACTGGGTATCTGCAATGGCCGGTTGATTGGCAAACCAGCCGGAACTGAATACTCCGAGGTAAGAAAACATATCCGTGTTCCTTACTCCTGCGAACAGGGTCTGTATGCCGCCCATGGACAAACCGGCCAGTGCCCTGCCCTTTGCTTCCGGGATAACTTTATAATCCTTTTCCACTGCAGGAATGACGTTCTGCTTCAGATCCGTTTCGAATAATTTCAGAAAGTCTTCTCCGAAGCCCGGGTTAACCAGGTTTCCGTCGAGCATTACTACCAGCATCGGCTTCGCTTTTTTCTCAGTTATGAGGTTATCGAGAATAAGATCGATCTTGCCCTGATTCAGCCAGCCCCTTTCGTCTTCACCCCCGCCGTGAAGGATATACAAAACAGGAAACTTCTCGTTGGTATTAGTATCGTAACCTGGCGGAGTGTAAACAAAAAATCGTCTCCATGAATTGGACACGTTCGAATAATAACGTTTAATTCTGACCTCGCCGTGAGGTATGTTCTTTACGGAATAGTAATCGCCACCGGCAAAAGGAATTTCGATCCCGCTTGCCATTCGTCCCATTCCGTAGAAGGTTTCGCTGTTAGGGTCGGCAACAGCCAGGCCGTCTATCAGCAATGAGTAATAATGAAAGCCTTCACCGATGGAATCAGTGGTTACTTCCCAGTTGCCGTCGGCTGCTTTAATCATATCATATTTTTTAACCAGGTCTAGCTGGACCTTTTGCGCATCAGGAGCCTTGATACGAAAGATCACACGATTGTCTGGCAGGATCTGCGGGTACCTGGCCGACCTGACATTTGTAGCGGCAGGGAAGCCAAGAACACTGTATTTGGAAAACAGAGACCTGTTTACCGGTTTGAACAGCAGTTGGGAAAACATATACAGGTCATTTTTCCAGACCTTAAAGTCATGCCCTCCGGGCTCTGCATAAAATATATGAGGCACATTGTTCTGCTGAAGATAGTCATGTGTACGCCGGCTGATCCGCATCAGATTATCAGCGTCTCCGCAGGAAATCCAGAGCAATTTCAGCTTTTTCCTCGCTTCTTCAGGATTGGGAACTAAGGCAGCCGGTTCTTTTGTATTGGGCGCAGAAGAAAACCCTCCCACCCAGGCAAATGAATCTGGATTGCCTAGTCCGAAGTTCAGCGACTGACCGCCGCCCATGGATAAACCGGCAAGAGCCCTGTTATCCCGGCCGGTCAGCACCTTATACTTTTTTTCTATATGCGGAATAAGGTCTGCCAACAGATCTTTTTCGAATACGGCGAAGGCCTGCACTTTGTCTGCACTGTAAATGTTGCCCGTGGCGCGATCATCTGCTGCAGCTCTTCCGTTAGGCAGAACTACGATCATGGGCTGAAGTTTAGCTTCGGCATAGAGGTTATCCAGTATCACATGAGGCTGCCCGTTTTTGAACCATTCTTTTTCATCGCCGCCGATACCGTGAAGCAGGTACAAAACGGGATATTTCTTTTTAGGCGAAAATCCCGGCGGCGTGTAAACCAGAGCCCTGCGGGAAGATCCGACGGTCTTTGAATCGTATGAAATCGTGTCAATTTTGCCATGAGCTATATTCGCGCGATATTCGTCGAATCCGGGAGGCGCCTGCTTCACAACAGACTGCGCACCAGCCGTGAAACTAAATATTAATAAACATAAAGCAGAAACCTGTATGCGTTTCATAAATGTATAATTGGTTAAGTAATTTGAGAGAATGGTCAGCTCGGGTAAGTTTTATAATCAGGTCATGGAACTGGTTTATCTGAAACGTCATTCATAACTAAATTCATTACCATACCAGAGCTAAGGCGAACAAAAATATTTGATCAAGACAAGCAAAGGTCTTTGTTCAGGTATCGCGCCGCCTGCCAATATTCTACGTTGGTTAACAGATGCAAATCTATATTCTGCGGGGATGGCGAGGTAGAAAAAAAAAGGCAAATTGATATCACAAATGTTCAAAGTTCTCCTGGGTACTGAGGTCATTATAAGCAAAAAGATTATACCTGGGTCTGTCAATCCTTACCTGTTTATGGACAAGGGTTTCATCGACCTGATAAAATCAAGGTTATATACCGGGCGTTCGAGTTCAAAGGGAATCGGCCTGCGGCTGAACTGCTGGAAATAAAGCAGGCAGCCGTCTTTGTATACCTGGGCATCACGGGTCTGCCGTTTCAACCTGCGCTGAACATGCAGGAATCGCTCTGCATCTACGTACTCTTCTGCCTTGTCCCAGGTTTTCTGAAATCCCCTCACCTCATTTAATCCTTTATCATATAGATAACACAGTTCGTCCCACAGAATCTTTCCGCTTTTCATCTTATAATCCCATGGAAGATGATGAAACCATAAAAGGTAGACCTCCGGACATGTCTCCGCAGCATTAAAGCGGGAACACAATGGTTCATGGTACTGGCTAACTGCATTACTTCCTGTTTTCGTACGGTCAAAGCCAATGCCTGTGCTATCGGCCTGATGGTAGTACGGCGGAGTCCAGTCGGGCCTCATGTTTTCAGGCGCCCACCAGGGCCCCGGACCATAATGATCGTCAGCCGAAAATATATGATGCAGCCCCAGCGGCATGGAATAGTTCACACAGGCCTCCCGGCTCTCCATCATCATATCTTTTACAGGATTCAAAAATTTACTTTTCCAGTCCGGTCCGGCACCGGCCCGTCCGAACGTCAGTTTAATCCACTCGTCTGCGATCTTCTCACTGCTTAGCTGATGATCCCAGGCTAACCGCCCGAACGCATACCAGTTTGCCTGTGCAAAATGATGCCCCGTCCAATTGGTATCCAGCCCTATATTGGCCACACCCGCTATAGCATTATACTTCCCTGCGAAAATACTTCCGTCTGTAACCCGTGCAACGGTACTGCCTTTTCCCTCCTGGTAAGTGTCGCTTTTCAGGCATTCCTCCCACATGGGTGCCAGGTACACTAATTGATAGGAATGCCCCAGGTATTCCTGGGTGATCTGGAATTCAGGCATCACCGCAGTCTTTTTCATAGCGCCGAACAGAGGGCTGAAGGGCTCTCTCGGCTGAAAATCGATCGGTCCGTTTTTTACCTGTACAATTACATTATCGCGAAACTTGCCGTCCAAAGGTTTGAACTCCGTATAAGCCAGGCGTGCACGATCTTTATCTTTCGCATCGTAAACGAATGCCCTCCACATCACAATGCCCTTATATGGTTTGAGAATGTCGGCCATCATATTGGCACCATCGGCATGTGTGCGTCCAAAATCCTGGGGCCCCGGCTGCCCCTCACTGTTCGCCTTTACCAGGAATCCCCCGAAATCAGGTATCATCGAGTATACTTCTTTGGTCTTTTTCTTCCACCAGGCGATGACATCAGCGTTCAGAGGATCAGCAGATTTAAGCCCTCCAAGTCTTACCGGTGATGCAAAGTTCACAGAAAGGTAGACTTGAATCCCATAAGGCCGCAGAACATCCGCAATAGCCTTCGCGCGCCCCAGGTTTTCCGTTGAAAGCATGCCTGGCGAAGCGTTTACATTATTCAATACACTCCCGTTTATACCGACAGAAGCGTTTGCCCTTGCATATTCCTCCCAGAGCTTCCTGTCGCTGGCTGTCACTGTTAAGTCTTTGTTTCGCCAGAAGATTGATTTCCCGGCATACCCCCGTTCTATCGAGCCGTTGGGATTATCCCAATGATTTAAGATCCTGCGCTGATAGGCAGGATTTGATATTCCCACTATCGGATCTCCGGTTTGCTGACGGCGTAAGAGTTCGTAAGTACCGTACAACAAGCCAAGCTGCGTATTGGCCTGGATAAGCTGCCGGCTTATTCTGAATCCATCTGTTTTAATCCGTTTGTCAGAGATCAGCTCAAGTTTAACCGTCGTATTTGCCTCTCCCTGCCAATTTTCCTTCAGCTCTTTTACTGCAATATCAAGAACCGGGTTAGGCAGCGGGCTAAGCACCGTAACCGGCTGTTCCTTTTGCTTCCTAAGCCATAGCTGGTGTCCGTCTTCTGCTTCTGCTATTAGTCCTCCCAACAATGACAGTACCAGCAACAATAATATCCTGATTTTCATATATTGGTTTTTAGTTGATTAATGAGATAAGTCCGGTTGTTATATTGCTGCTTTTGGGATTCAGCTCGTCTGGCTGACATCCGCCAACACTTAATTTCATCTTTTTGTCAAAGAATACTTTCTCTCCCGCTGAATTTGTATATGAAAGATCATCCGGGCTAAGCGTAAATCTGATAACCCGGCTTTCTCCGGGTTTCAGGCTTAGCCGTTCAAATCCTTTAAGCGCTTTTAATGCGGTTTTCACGCTGTCATCCTGGTTTACTAAATACAGTTGGGCTACCTCTTCGCCAGCCATTTTACCAGTATTGGTGATCCTTACAGTGACCACTGCATCTTTACCTTTTCTGACTGCCGGAGGTGCCTGAAGCTGGTCGTAACGAAAAGTGGTAAAGCTTAGCCCATAACCGAAACCATAAAGTGGTTTACCCTTGAAGTAGCGGTAAGTTCTGTTGGTCATATCATAATCCTTGAAATCGGCAAGATCTGCGTCGCCGGCATAAAAGGTTACCGGTAACCTCCCTGCAGGATTGTAATCGCCGAATAAAATATCAGCTACTGCGGTACCGGCCGATTGCCCTCCGTACCATGCGTTTACTATTGCCGGAATATTGGCTGATTCCCAGGGAGTGGCTATAGCACTGCCTGTCAGCATCACAAAGATGACGGGTTTGCCGCTGGCTTTTAAAGATTTCATCAGCTCTGTCTGAACGGAAGGCAGCAAAATCGAAGTACGATCGCCGCCATCGAAACCGGGATAATTGACACGCATCTCTTCTCCTTCGAGCTGCGGCGATATACCACCGGCAAAGATAAAGACGTCGGCATCCTTATGTTTTTCGGTTAGCGCAGCAAAGTCGGTACGGCGGTATTCTCCGGCACTAAGCCTGATATTCCCCTTACCTTCGCCCTGCAGGTACTCCACTACAAAATTGTAAACAGAATCTTTCTGCGCTTTTAACTTATAGGTCCTGGCTCCCCAGCGATTGCGGCTCCAGGCATCAATTGCTGTTTTTCCGTTAATTATAAAACGGTATCCATCATCAGCTTCCAGTTCGAAGGTAATATCTCCTGTTTTAGCAGCCTTGAAATCAGTGGTATACCGGGCCGAAAAATTATTGGCACGAAGGCCGGGTGTTAACAGTTCTCCCTCCTGCCAGTTAAGGTTCAGGTCCTGCTCCCTCCGCTTCAGTACGGGAGCACCAGAAAGGTCCATATTATTATAATACTCTGCATTAAAGCCCTGCTGGCCTTTAAAGGAGTACTGCCTGCTGTTATCCTGGTAATTCAGCAGCGTATCGTTGGTGAAATTGACGGCTTTTTCGTAGACCACCTGCGTGTTTGCTCCCACCTTATCCTTTATCCCCTGTAAAACCGTGGAGATCTTTGACGGGATACCATTGTAGTTACCGAGCACTGCTATAGAATTATCAGCGTTAGGGCCTAGTACAATGATCTTTTTCATTGTTTTTTTTAGAGGCAGTGTTTGCGCTTCGTTCTTCAGGAGAACTACAGACTGCCGGGCCATTTTCAATGCATGGTCCTGGTGAGGTTTGCTCTCCAGCACCGAGAATGGCGTCTGCGCATATCTGACCATTGAAGCCGGATCAAACATCCCCAGACGGAACCGGATCATATAGAGACGTTTAACAGAAACGTCAATATCTTTCTCCGTAATCTTACCGTCTTTAACAGCCTGAACCAATGCTTTGTATGCATCCGTACCGCAATCAATATCAGTACCGTGAAATACAGCATCCGCAGAAGCTGAGGCCGCATCAGGATGTGTTTTATGGTTTTTAAAAAAATCATCAATTGCCCAGCAATCAGAAGTGACATACCCGGTAAAGTTCCACTGCTTGCGCAAAATATCCGTCATCAGGATATCGCTGGCGCAGCAGGGTTGTGTTCTGAATGCATTATATGCGCACATCACCCCGGCTACTTTTGACTCGACCACCAGTTTCTTAAAAGCAGGGAGATAAGTATCCCAAAGGTCCTGGTTGCTCACATCTGCATTGAATACGTGTCGTAAGGGTTCCGGCCCGCTATGAACGGCATAATGTTTCGCACAGGCGGCAGCGAGCAGGTACTTCGGATCATTCCCCTGAAGCCCCCGCACAAATGCGTCTCCCAGGATACCGGTCAGATAAGGGTCTTCGCCATATGTTTCCTGACCTCTGCCCCAGCGGGGATCACGGAATATGTTAATGTTGGGTGTCCAGTAAGTTAATCCCAGATATCGCTCATTGGTTCGCCCTGTTTCTACTGCTTTATTGTAAATGGCTCTGCCCTCCAGAGCACTGTATTCGGCCATTTTAAATAAAGAAGCCCGGTCAAATGTAGCAGCCATACCGATAGCCTGCGGATATACCGTGACCTTAAACGGCGTGCGCGCCACGCCATGAAGTGTCTCGTTCCACCAGTCGTAAGCCGGGATGCCTAATCTGGGGATTGCGGGCGACGAATTTAACATCTGCGAAACTTTTTCCTCCAGGCTGAGCCTGCTTACCAGGTCATCCACACGCTTTTCAAAAGATAAACCGGTATTGTTAAACGGGTACCTGGGAGTTTGTGCAAACGAAGGGAAGGCAGCCGTCCATGCAGCGGCGAACAACAGGAGGATATACATATTTATGCTCTTCATATAACAGGCAAATTGTTTTTCTAAATAAGTTACGGTGTGTTTAATATACATATTACGATATTATTCAGGCCTTTCAAAATCTCTAAATACATTCAGCTCCTGGCTAGGGCTGGTCGTTAAAAACTATCGTATAGGATCCGCCCTTGCTGGTTTTCAGGTCATATAACCATGAGGGACGAATGCCTGCATTGAGCGCCTGCCCGGTATGGTTTATAATGGGATCTTTGATGTCTGCCGTTTTAAAAAGCGTATTAGGATTTATACCCCTGGCTTCAGTCAAACTTTTGTCGGTAGATTTCATTGGCAATCTCAACCGGCAAATCCCTCCTGATTCGGAATGGATAGTAAGTTTTGTGAGCTTTTTGTCCTTCCATACCATATCGATGATAAAGCCGCCCCTGGACTTCAGACCTGATATGCTTCCATCAGGCCAGGCGTCTGGCAGAGCGGGAAGTAATTGAACGGCTCCGTCATGGCTCTGCAGCAGCATTTCGGCGATACCGGAAGTACAGCCAAAATTGCCGTCGATCTGGAACGGCGGATGGGCATCAAATAAATTCGGATAAGTGCCTCCTGACTGGTTCCTGCTGGTAACCGGTGAGATCTGGTCCGTAATTAATTTATAAGCATGATTCCCGTCCTGTAGTCTTGCCCAGAGATTGATCTTCCAGGCCATTGACCAGCCGGTCGATACATCGCCCCTGTAGACCAAGGAGTTTTTTGCTGCTGCAAAGATTTCGGGATTGCGGTATGGCGAAATCTGTTCAGCAGGAAAAAGGCCATATAAATGAGAAACGTGCCTGTGCTTGTCTGTCGGCTCGTCAAAATCTTCCAGCCACTCCTGTAACTGCGCATGTTTACCGATTTGCATCGGCGGAAGCTTGTTCCTGTATAGGATCACGCTGTCGGCAAATAGTTTATCCGTATTGAGTTCGGCCGCAGCCCTGGCGACCATGGTAAACAGCCCCCATACCAGCTGATTATCCATCGTTGCGCCTGCAGTTACCGAAACACCATTTTTATATTCGTGCTCCGGGGATGTGGAGGGCGATACTACCAGCCACTTACTCCGGGGCTCTGTTTGTAAAACGTCTATAAAATACTCAGCAGCACCTTTCATTACCGGGTAGTATTTCCTGAGAAAGTTCTTATCGCCGGTATATAAATAATGTTCCCATAAGTGCTGGCATAACCAGGCATTCGATGTTGGCCATAGCCCCCAGAAAGCGCCGTCTACCACTCCTGTAATTCTCCAGATATCGGTATTGTGGTGTGCAACCCAGCCCCTTGCCCCATACATCTGCTGTGCCGCTGGCCTGCCTGTTACAGAAAGATCCCTGATGAGGTCGAAAAACGGCGCGTTCAGCTCAGATAAGCGGGTCACTTCCGAAGGCCAGTAGTTCATTTCGGTGTTTATATTGATCGTGTACTTGCTGTCCCAGGGACCTTTCAGTTCCCCGTTCCAGATACCCTGGAGGTTGGCCGCCTGTGCTCCTGGCTGAGAACTGGAAATCAGCAAATACCTTCCAAATTGAAAATATAACTCGGCGAGCTGCGGATCTTTAGTTTTTGCGAAATTATTTATCCGTAAATCCGTTGGATTGCGGAATGCATCCGTAACGCCCAGATCCAACTTTACACGATCGAAATATCCTTTATAAAACGAGGTATGTTGTTTCAAAAGCCCGGTGAAGCTTTTCTTAAAAGCATTGTTCAGCAAATCCAGGGCACGCGATTCAGCATCGGCGCTCAGATCCTGGTAGTCGACAAAATTTGTAGCTACAGACAAGTAGATTACGGCTTCGTCTGCTTTACTGATGATAATGGACGAACTGTCTGTCTTCGAGGATCCGCCGGATGTTTTTACCCTGGTTGCAATATTAAATTTTACTTTACCTGCCTGGTTTTCATGATCACTTCCCGAGCCTGAAAGTAACAGGTCGGACTTATTAGTATATACGGCCTTTTTCAGAGGGCTCTTCAAAGATACCCTGCAACTGATACTGGAAGGCTTGTCAGCACTTAGCCGCACGATAAGAACCTTATCAGTGAACGAGGTAAAATACTCTCTTTTGTACCTGACGCCACCAACCGTATAACTTACCGAAGCAAGGGCATTATGAATATTCAGTTCCCTGCGATAGTCTGTGACCTCTGTATGGCCCGGCCAATCGATCAACAGATCGCCGGCCAGCTGGTAAGGCATTCCGCTATTCCCCTTCGGCCCCAGCCGGGCATTGGCTAACTTCTGTGCTTCGTCGTATTTGCGTTCAGCAAGCAATGCCCTCAGCTCATTAATGTATGGCCTGGCAGCCGAATCAATATTATTATTCGGGCCGCCTCCCCAGATTGTGCACTCGTTAAGCTGCAGGCGTTCCTGCTGTGCATTTCCAAAGATCATTGCCCCTACAAAACCGTTGCCTATAGGAAGGGCTTCATTCCAGTTAGCCGCAGGACTTTTATACCAGAGAATGTTTCGCTCCTGGCTTTTACAAAATTGCGGAACAAGAGCCACGTAAGTGAAAAATAAAGTGGTAATAAATCTAAGTGCTGCCATAGAATTCAGTATATCGGACCTCTTACTTTATCTGCATATAAAGGAACCACGGTAAACGTGAGTTTATAAGCAGGCGGTTTTTAGTTCCTGGTTAGCTTTAAGGCGCAATGTTAACTTAACTATACTTATGACACTATCATTTTTCGCCTTTTTTATCGTAAAAATGTGCAATCACATAAAGATTTACAGTAAACACCCGAGGTGCTCCGGTTCATATCTTTTTTAACATTTTTCTCCTTAAAACATCAAAAACTGACTATCGATCAATTTAGCCTGGCCTATTATTGCGCGGTCAAAGAAGATGTATAATAACCAATATCCCTAACTATCTCTTTGTTGTCAGCATAATAAATAAATTATATAATTCATGAAGTTTTTTATCGATACAGCAAATCTCGCACACATTAAGGAGGCGCACGAACTAGGCATTCTGGATGGCGTAACTACCAATCCGAGCCTTATGGCAAAAGAGGGCATTACCGGCCAGGAAACAGTGATCGATCACTACAAGGCAATTTGCCTTATTACAAGTGGAGACGTCAGTGCAGAGGTCATTGCAACCGACTTCGAAGGTATGATCGCAGAAGGTGAAGCGCTGGCAAAGGTCCATCCCCGCATTGTAGTGAAGGTACCTATGATCAAAGACGGTCTGAGGGCTATCAAATACTTCACGCAGAAGGGCATCAAAACGAATTGTACTCTTGTATTCTCAGCGGGACAGGCTTTACTGGCTGCGAAAGCTGGCGCTACATATGTGTCGCCTTTTATCGGGCGTCTTGACGATGTTTCTACCGATGGACTGGCGCTTATCCGCGACATCCGCAGTATTTACGACAATTATGGTTATACAACACAGATCCTGGCAGCTTCGGCCCGCCATCCCATGCATATCGTTAATTGTGCAAAGATAGGTGCAGACGTTGTAACAGCACCACTTACACCTATCCTTGCTCTTTTAAAACACCCTTTAACGGATAGTGGATTGACCCAGTTCCTTAAAGATCACGCAGATGCCGCTCTGACAACCAAATAGGAAAGATGGAAGCACAAATAAGTAAACTAAAAAATATTGCCGCACAGGTACGCCGCGATATAGTAAGGATGGTGCATCAATGCCAGTCCGGTCATCCCGGAGGATCTCTCGGCTGTGCCGATTATATGACCGCCTTATACTTTTATACTATGAATCATAATCCTGTCTTCAATATGGATGGCAGAGATGAGGATCTTTTTTTCCTGTCGAATGGTCATATATCACCTGTTTTTTACAGTGTGCTCGCCCGTTCAGGATATTTCGACATTACAGAACTCGCAACTTTCCGGCAACTGAATTCCAGGCTTCAGGGGCATCCAACCACCCACGAAAAGCTGCCTGGCATCCGGATAGCTTCAGGCTCTTTAGGCCAGGGTCTTTCCGTAGCCATAGGTGCAGCGCTTACCAAAAAGCTCAACGGAGACAAGTCTTTTGTTTTCTCCCTGCATGGCGATGGCGAACTTCAGGAGGGGCAGATCTGGGAAGCAGCCCTGTTTGCACCACACAATAAAGTCGATAACCTGATCTCTGCTATCGACTGCAACGGGCAGCAAATTGACGGCCCGACGGATGTTGTACTCTCCCTGGGAAATCTTCGTGCCAAATGGGAGGCTTTTGGATGGCTCGTACTGGAAACAGACGGGAATGACATGGAAAAGATCATCGGAACGCTGGAAGAAGCTAAAGCCAAAGCCTGCAAGGGCAAACCGGTTATGATCCTTCTGACTACCAATATGGGCCATGGAGTAGATTTTATGGTTGGCTCACATAAATGGCACGGCGTAGCGCCAAACGATGAACAGTTGCAAAAGGCTCTTGACCAACTCTATTCAACAATGAAAGACTATTAAATAAAATGAAAAAATATTCATTTACAGAAAAGAAAGATACCCGCTCCGGATTTGGGGCAGGTTTACTGGAGGCAGGTAAAAAGAATGCTGAAGTAGTGGCCTTATGTGCAGACCTGGTAGGTTCACTAAAAATGGAAGCTTTTATAAAAGAGTTCCCTGAACGTTTTTTCCAGATCGGAATAGCCGAAGCGAATATGATGGGCATTGCCGCAGGCATGACCATCGGAGGTAAAATTCCTTTTACAGGCACCTTCGCTAATTTCTCTACCGGCCGCGTTTATGATCAGATACGCCAGTCAATCGCATACTCTGATAAGAATGTAAAAATCTGCGCCTCCCATGCCGGCTTAACGCTGGGAGAAGACGGCGCAACACATCAAATTCTCGAAGATATCGGAATGATGAAAATGCTGCCGGGAATGACGGTTATCAATCCCTGCGATTACAATCAGACTAAAGCCGCTACCATTGCAATTGCCGAACATCAGGGCCCGGTATATCTGCGCTTTGGCCGGCCTGTGGTACCCGTATTTACCGATGCCGGTCAAAAGTTTGAAATCGGAAAAGCATGGATGGTAAACGAGGGCAAAGACGTAACTATTTTTGCAACAGGCCACCTTGTTTGGGAGGCCATCCAGGCTGGAGAAGCCCTGGCACAAATTGGAATTGATGCAGAAATTATTAATATACATACCATCAAACCGCTCGACAAAGAAGCCGTGCTGACTTCCGTAGCAAAAACCGGTTGTGTTGTTACGGCAGAAGAGCATAATATTTTAGGAGGCCTCGGCGATAGCATTGCCCAGCTGCTCATACGCAACAACCCGGTTCCGCAGGAATATGTAGGCGTAAATGACAGTTTCGGAGAAAGCGGAAAACCGGCAGAGCTGATGACGAAATACGGGCTTGATGCCAGTCATATTGTCAAAGCCGTTCAAAATGTAATTGCGAGAAAAAAATAACCAGGTAAAGCGCGATATTTACCTGACGTTTAAGGAGGTGAAGGAAGATCTTTTCAACTTCGGCCGGTGGCAGTTGAGAATAACAACAAACAGCATAATCAAAACATCATCATGCAAGTGAATAAATATGCCTTTGCAGTAATAGCTTTTCTGTATTTTTCTTTAACGAGCCTGGGTTACGCTCAATCCGGAGGCGGAGCTCCTGTACCTCCCGAAATAGAAAACCCGGAACTGCTTGGCATAAATAAGGAGCCCTATCATGCAACGCTAATGCCCTATGCCAGCCTGAAGGAGGCTTTGGCTGCCAGACGGCATGCATCGTCGTTATGCCGCAGCCTGAACGGCCAATGGAAATTCAACTGGGTGCCAAGCCCCCAGGAAAGGCCGGCGGATTTTTATAAGCCGGAATTCGACGTCTCAGGCTGGAAAGAAATACCGGTACCGTCTAACTGGGAAGTACACGGATATGGAACGCCTTTTTATCGTAATCTCGGATATACGATAAAAAAGGATTATCCGAATGTTATGAGCGAGCCTGAAAAATGGTATACCGCTTACAAAGAACGTAACCCGGTAGGAAGTTACAGACGGGAGTTCGATGTACCGGCCGACTGGGCCGGGCGGCGCAATTTTATTACGTTCGACGGGGTCGACTGTGCTTTCTTTTTATGGGTAAACGGTGTAAAAGTAGGTTTTAGCGTAAACAGCCGCAATGCCGCCGAATTTGATCTTACCAGGTATCTGAAACCCGGTAAAAACATGATTGCCGTTGAGGTTTACCAATATAGCTCGGGTACCTGGCTCGAAGACCAGGACATGTTCCGCCTGCACGGTATTTTTCGTAATGTAACACTGTGGAGCGCTCCCCAGGTACATATCCGTGACTTTTTTGTAAAGCCTGACCTTGATGAGGCTTATAAAAATGCTACACTTGACGTTACAGCCAAAATAAAAAATTATAGCGGTAAAACAGCCGGTGCACAAACGTTAACGGCCACACTTTACGATAAAGCCGGCAATGAAATAGCAAAAGGCTTTAAAACGGGCAAGTCTCTCAAAACAGGCACGGAAGAAACATTTAATATAAAAATGCAGGTAAGCGACCCGCTGAAATGGACTGCTGAAACGCCGGATCTGTACACAGTAGTAATAAGCACGCTGGAAGGGGAATTTTTATCGTCGAAAGTCGGCTTCCGCAAAATTGAAATCAAAGGACGCGTTTTTACGGTCAACGGTGTGCCTGTCAAGCTAAAAGGTGTTAACCGCCACGAACACTGGTCGGATGTTGGCCATGCAATAACCGAAGAACAGATGATTAAAGATCTTGAGGTTATAAAACAAGGTAATTGCAATCATATACGTACTTCACACTATTCGGACGATCCCCGCTGGTATGAGCTTTGCGACGAATGGGGAATCTGGCTGGTAGCCGAAGCCAACGTCGAATGCCATGGTTACGACGGGCGTTTCGACAATGAACCGACTATAAAATCAGCTATTATAGACCGGAACATCGCTAACATCGAAAATTTCAAAAACCACCCCTCCGTGATCATCTGGTCACTGGGAAATGAGTGCGGCTGGGGGGCTACGCCAAATTTTGTTGCAGCCCTGAATGCGGTTAAGGCTACTGACCCATCCAGGCCAATTCACTATGAACGTTTTGGAACCGGCAAAAATAATCCGGCGGACCTGGATGGCCGCATGTATGGTACCGCCCAGGATTATGCACGTACTGCTCAGGACAAAAGTCTTACAAAACCGTTTTATATCTGCGAGTTCGTGCATGCGATGTTTAACTCAATGGGTTCCCTCGATGAATATTCTGAAGTTTTCGATAACAACCCCGAAATTCTCGGTGGTGCAATATGGGAATATCAGGATCAGGCTTTATGGAACAAACGCGATCCCGATCATCCTATACTGGCTTATGGCGGTGGTTTTGGCGAGGCTCCAAACGATCATTATTTTATCCATAAAGGGGTCGTTTCTTATGACCGTGCAACAACTGGAAACAAGGTTAAACCGCATTTCCCCGAAATGAAAAAAGCATTTCAGTGGGTTGACACCAGGTTAACCGATCCTCTTTCGGGCGCAATTTCTATCAGGAATAAATTTCAGTTTATTTCTTTAGACGGATTCGATATCTCCTGGAGCTTAACTGAGAATGGAAAGGAAATAGACAGGGGTACCCTGAATTTAAACCGCCCGGTTTACGCACGCAGTACCGGCAGAGCGAATATCCCTTATAAAATAGAAAAGCCCAAAGCCGGCGCTGAATATTTCCTGCGTATTTCGTATACACAAAAAGAAAAAACACTCTGGGCTGATAAAGGCTTTGAAGTGGCCAGCGCTCAATTTCAACTCCCTGTAAACACACCTCCCGCTGCGGAAGTGAAAGTATCACAGCCTGTAAAAACAGTTCAGAACGGGCAAACTGCAACCGTTTCAGGAAAGGATTTTTCTGTGAGCTTTGATAAAAAAACAGGTTTTATGAGCATGCTGGTGAAAAACAGCACCAACCTGCTGGCTGCAGACGGCGCTCCAAAATTACATTTATGGCGAGCAGCTCACCGTACTGACGACGACTGGGCTTACAGGCAATGGGAAAAATTCGGAATAACTACTCTTGTTTATAAGCCGGTAGATTTCAAAATAGAAATGGTAAATGATGGAACGGTAAAAGTAATATCGACGACAAAAGCCGATGGAAAAGAGGGATTCGGGGTATACCATGTTGCGACCTACCTGGTAAGCGGAGACGGATCGATAAAGGTGGATAACCAGATTCATTTTGTTGGCCTGCCGGTTAACCTGGCCAAAATCGGGGTGCGTATGCTGCTCGATAAAAAGCTGGACCGGATGACTTTCTTTGGCCGCGGCCCTTTCGAAAATTATGCCGACCGTAAAAGTGCCGCCGATGTGGGCGTATACGAAATAGGTGTAAACGAACAATATGAATACGAGAAACCGATGGAGCGCGGCAATCATGAAGAGGTACGCTGGACTAAACTGAGCGGGAAAGATATGCCTTCGCTGTTCGTTCAATCTGATCAGAACCTTATGCAGGTTGCTGCCCTGCCTCATACCGACGAACAAATGTACCCCGTTGAGTACAAAATTGATCTGCCCGCCAGTACCGCAACTGTATTCAGTATTTCAACCAAAACGCTCGGTGTAGGGTCTAATAGCTGCGGGCCTCAGCCACTGGAAAAATTCAAAGTTACTGCGGAAGACACGTCTTTTGCTTATACTATCAGGTTGTTTTAATTGGGATTGTAAATCCCGGTTTATCAAAACTTCGGAATGCGCTGCGCTAACATTCCGAAGAGCGCAAAGCTCAAAACTTCGGAATGCGCTACATTGACATTCCGAAGAGCGCAAAGCTCAAAACCTCGGGATGCACTACACTGACATTCCGAAAAGCGCAGAGCTCAAAACCTCGGAATGCATTACACTGCCATTCCGAAAAGCGCAAAGCTCAAAACTTCGGAATGCATTATACTGACATTCCGAAGAGTGCAAAGCTCAAAACTTCGGAATGCACTACACTGACATTCCGAAAAGCGCAGAGCTCAAAGCTCGGAATGCACTACACTGACATTCCGAAAAGCGCAGAGCTCAAAACTTCGGAATGCACTACTGACGTTCCGAGGAGCGCAAAGCTCAAAACTTCGGAATGCACTACACTGACTTTCCGAAGAGCGCAGAGCTCATAAAAAAGAGCACATGAAAAAGATGAGTCTTCAAGACTCATCTTACAATAAGCAAAAGCTCATATAAATAATTGGGAAGGTAATGGCAAAACCCCTTATGCTGCAGCCCGCAAAAATCAACCTGATAATTACTCGGTAACCGGTCGCATCCCCGCTTTGTAATACAACTCGGCAAGCGTCTTCTGAAAACCCATAACCATCTCCTCGCGTTTGATCTTCATATCGATCAGCTTGCTTTCCCGGCTGTTGATCATAAACAGGTTACTTTCTCCCAGTTCAAACTTCTGCGACTCCCCTGTTAACAGGAGCTGTTGATTGTTAATATTGTCAACCTGTATTTCCAGCTGCGCCTCATAAGCTTTCAGCGTATTATAGGAGGCCTGTACTTCGTTCCGAATAACGCGGCCCGACTGCTGCAGCTCCAGGGCAAGTTCCTGCTGCTTGATCTTAACTTCCCGCAGCTTGCCCCGTTCTGCACGGAGAAACAGCGGAAAAGAAAATTCAAAGCCGACTTTATAGTTGCCCCAATGGAAATCATAGTAATCGGGCACATATTCATTAAAACCTGTACGATTTGCCAGCAGCGAACCGCTGATATTCATTTTCGGCTTCAGCAGCTCGGCGCGGTAGCTGCGTTCAACTGCCAGCTGCCCGCCTTTCGCCCGTAACTTCAGCAGCTCCGGGTGCTGCGCTACAGACTGGCTTATCAACATATCAATCAGTGCATTATCCAGCTTCGGTGAAAGCGGAGCCTGAGGCAACGTTTGTTCGGGCAGCTCAAGCGGATCGCCATTTTCGTTCCAGAGATGATTAGAAAGCGCCAGACGGGCGTTCTGCAAATCGTTCTTCACTTTCTCAAGCTGCATCCTCCGGTCTAACACCGTGATATTTGCTTCAACCGAATCGATACCGGGAGCATCTCCAGCCTCAGTACGACCACTTATTGCCTCGTAACGCTGCCGCGCCAGCCGCAGCCCTTCATTGATCAGCTCATACTGCCTGTAAGCGTAATACCAGTTCCAGTAATCCTTGATAGCCGTGTACAGGGTCGTATTGATCTCCTTCAGCCTTTCGGCCTCGGCGTAATTCACCATGATCTTAGATTGCCGCAGCGTATTCCGCCTGGCGTCGATAAGCAGACCCTGCCCTATCGGGATACTCAGTCCCACGCCGCTCAGTCCGGATGTCGCGGTACGCGTTTCGGGATTGGTATAATTTCCGATATTACGGTCATAACCCAGTTTCAGGTCTGCGCCGCCAAGCCACAGCGGTACTTTAAGTTCGCTGGACCAGTTATTATAATAGTTCGTGCCGCCGAAATATTTACGGCCGAAGGCGGCCTTAACAGCCGGATCGAAATAACCCAGGGAAGTCAATACCCCGGCCTTAGCGGCTTCCGTCAGTAATCCTGCCTGTTTAACTACAGGATGGTTCCTGAAAACAAGCTCTTCAAAATCCTGGAGCGTAAATACCCTGGCCCTGCCTGCAGTATCCTGCTGCTGCGCCGCAGCCGGGGCGGCTCCGTGTATTAAAAATGCTATCAGGGCCAAAGCCCCGTAGCACGACAACTTCATTCTCATACCTCGCTCAACCCTAAAGAATTAACCTTTTTTATCTTTACTTCCACCTGAGCTCTTCGGTTCCTTTTCCAGGCTGGGAGGAAAACCGTTCAGCTGGCGCCATATCTCATACCATACAGGCACAGAGCGGAGCACTACACGGCCGAATGCGCCGGAGCCTTGTCTCAGCTGCGGCGGCCATGGATCGTCATTGCCTGGTACAGGCTGGGTCTGTTTAACCAGCACACGGTATTTACCGCTCTGACTGCTTACCCGGTCGATTACCGCCACTTTGCCGGCGAAAGTACCTACGGCAACAGATGGCCAGCCCGAAAACTGCACCGAAGGCCAGCCCTCGAACTGCAGCCTCACATCACTGCTGTCGAGTATCAGGGGTATATCCATCGCATCGACATAGATCTCTACCGCTACCATCGGCGACTTCGGCTGGAGGGTGGCGATAGATTCTCCCTCCTTAACGTTTTCGCCGATACCGGCTTTCAGGGTTTGTACTATATAGCCGTCCTGCGGAGCGCGCACTACATAAAGGCCCCGCCTTATCCCGATATTTGAAATCTCATTCTGCAGCTTTGCGATCTCGCCGCGTACGCTTGCCCTTGAAGATACTGCCGAACTCAGGTCAGACTGGGCCTTGGCCAGCGACTCCTGGTATTTAGCCCGGATATTATCCAGCTCCAGTTTTGCATTCAGCAATCCCTGGCGGGAGTTTATCAGTTTGCTTTCCTGGCTGATGACCTTTGCATTATCGTCCTGTAGTTTCAGCCGGCGGGTTTCAATATCCGTCAGCGAGAACAGCCCGTTCCGGTAACCGGTTTCATAACGTTCGAGGCGGGCCTTACTGGTCTCGTATAACTTGTTTACCGCAATGAGGTCGGCGCTGTCTATCTTTACATAGTTCTCCGCCTGTTTTACTTTATTTTCGGCCGATAACAGCTGATAGCGCAAGCCGCTGGTCATCGCCCTGATCTGGGCATTGGTGGCATCCATCTTTTGCCCGGCAGCAAGCTCACTGCCCTTTTTCGCATCCAGCTGCTCATTGAGCCGCTGCGGAAGCTCAGGGTCGAAATAAGATTGCGAAGTCTCTGACAATACCAGTATGGTATCGCCTTTCCTCACCTCCTGGCCATCGCGCACCATCCAGCTTTCAATACGCCCGCCGATCTGGTTCTGTATCGTCTGCGGCCGGTCCTGGGGCCTCAGCGCCGTTACTGTTCCCCGGCCGGGGATAGTCTGCCGCCAGGGCAGCAGTAAGATGATCAGTATAGCCACCAGTACCATAAGCATAATCCTGCCTAAAACACGGGAGCCTTTTGCTGTCAGCAATTCCTTTCCAGACTTCAGGGCGAAGTTCTCCCAGTTGCGGATCTTCTCGTCATGATGTGAAGTACTAGCCATGCTGCGCCTCCCCTTCTTCGAGTTCCATATCTGTTACCACCGCAAGTTTTTCGCTTCCTGTAATCATATCAAAAACCGAACTCAGATTGGTCATAAACTTCTCGATAGCGTAGCTGATCTGCACGATGATAACTTCCGCGGCAACGAACTGCCCGAAAGTCATCTGCCGTTCTACCACGAAATAAGATCCGAGCAGCAACAGAGCGCCCATCAGCACCGTTCTAAGCGCAACGGCACTAAAAAAGAATCTCTTCAGAAAACCGAAATGCTCATTTCGCGCACGCAGGTATTTAGCTGTTATGGCATCAGTCTTTTCGATTACCATTGCTTTATTTTCTTTCGTACGGTATTTATCAAGGTCGCCCGCAATGTCTTCCAGGAAGGCAACCACTTCATACTTATGCTCAGATTCCTGTATGCTTGACTGCGTCGCCTCTTTATAATACAGGCCGAGCACTACGATAATAACCAGCAGCGTAAAAAAGCCGAAGCCCATAAACACCGGATGATAAAAAGACAATAATACCGCGCTGAAAAGTATCTGTACCGCTGCGGCTACAATATCAACCAGCAGCTTGGTAAGGCCTTTCTGAATCGTCAGAATATCGAAAAAACGGTTAACCAGTTCCGGAGGATTGCTG
>Ga0265780_10002264_pt1 | contig 26373 bp, 20 predicted proteins | sample P1T30metagenome_FD_192432 | JGI IMG/M metagenome (GOLD analysis project Ga0265780, IMG submission 192432) | Plant litter microbial communities from East Loma Ridge, Irvine, California - P1 T30 | ecosystem: Environmental > Terrestrial > Plant litter > Unclassified | place: USA: California...
GACATGATGTTGGCGGCCAGAACGCGGTCGAGCGCAGAGCGCAGCGCCACCTTTTCGACGGCATTCACCGGCGTCACGAAGCGGCCGATGATCTGTTGCGCATCGCGCACGGACAGGGTGTCGGGAACATCCGGCAAACGTTCGGTGGCATGCTGGCGCAGCTCGGCCAGGGTATTGATGTTGCGGAAAGCGTCGCTGTCGTCAAAGCGCACTTCGGCGACATTCAGCGGGCCGTACCAGCGATCCATCTTGCGTCCGCCACCGGCCAGGTAGGCCTGCAGCACCGGCAGCACGCTGGTTTTCACCAGGCAGAATACAGGATGGCGCCGGCCGTCATCGGTGACCGCCAGCGCGACATCGGCGCCCCGTTCGGTCAAGCCGGCCAGCAGGCGCGCGGCGAGGTCGGCGGGCAGGAACGGCGAGTCGCACGGCGCGGTGAGCAGCAGGGGAGCAGGGCAGCTGCGCAGGCCCGCCTCGAGGCCGGCCAGCGGGCCGGCGAAGTCGGCGGTGGCATCCGGCCAGACCGGTACGCCGAGCGCTGCATACGTGTCGAGGTTGCGGTTGGCGCTGATGGACAGGCCGGCCACTTGCGGGGCGAGGCGCGCCATCACTTCCGCCACCAGCGTCGTCGCGCGAAACGGCTGCAAGCCTTTATCGACATTGCCCATGCGCGAACCGCGCCCGCCAGCCAGGATCAGGCCGTGAATGGTCGCCGTCATGCTCAACCGCCGATGTACGACATTTCCACCTTGCGGGCGCCCGTGACCAGGCCTTCGGTGTTGATGGTGCGCGTTTCCGAATAGCGGTCGGCACGCTTTTGCCAGACGCCCGCAATGGCGTTCGACAGTTCGGCGTCGCTGCGGCCGGCGCGCATCAGCGCGCGCAGGTCGTGCCCGCGCGATGCGAACAGGCAGGTGTACAGCTTGCCCTCGGTAGACAGGCGGGCGCGCGAGCAGTCGGCGCAGAACGCCTGGGTGACGCTGGAAATGACGCCGATCTCGCCGCTGCCATCGACATAGCGCCAGCGCGCCGCGGTTTCGCCCACATAATTGGCGCCGATGGGCGCCAATGGCATGTCGGCGCCGATGCGCTCGATGACTTCGCCGGACGACACCACCTCGGCCATGTTCCAGCCATTCGACGCGCCCACGTCCATGTACTCGATAAACCGCAGCACGTACGGCGTGTTGCGGAAGTGGCGCGCCATCGGGACGATCTGGTCGTCGTTCAGGCCGCGCTTGACCACCATGTTGACCTTGATCGGGCCAAGGCCGGCCGCGTGGGCGGCGTCGATCCCGGCCAGCACGTCGGCCACTGAAAAATCGACATCGTTCATGCGGCGGAACGTCGCGTCATCCATTGCGTCGAGCGAGACGGTGACGCGGTCGAGGCCCGCATCCTTCAATACCTGCGCCTTGCGCGCCAGCAGCGAACCGTTGGTGGTCAATGTCAGGTCGAGCGGTTTGCCGCTGACGGTGGGCAGCGCGCGCAGCATGGCGACCAGCTGTTCCAGGTTCTTGCGCAGCAGCGGCTCGCCGCCGGTCAGCCGGATTTTTTCGACGCCGTGGGCGATGAACAGGCGCGCCATGCGCGTGATCTCCTCGAACGACAGCAGCGAGGCGTGCGGCAAATAGGCGTAATCCTTGTCGAACACTTCCTTCGGCATGCAATACACGCAGCGGAAATTGCAGCGGTCGGTGACGGAAATGCGCAGGTCGTGCAGCGGCCGCGCGAGCGCATCGGCAAGATGGCCGTTGGGTGCGGCCAGCGTGGTCGGGACAGCAGGGATGCGCGAGCGCGCATCGCCGAGCATGATGATTTTTTCGGACATCCCGACACGATATCACGAGGCACGTCTCGCCGCAGCGCCGGGCCCGGGTCGCGACCAAGGAGATGTTGCTTCTGTGCATAAAAAAAGGGAAGCCGAAGCTTCCCTTTTCGATACGACAAGTGGCGCCTTATTGACGCGTATCCACCTGGATCAGGGGCTCGTCCGCTTGCGGCGGCAGCGGCTTGCGGGTACGCGGGACGCGCACCGGCGGCGCCACCTGGGCAGCCGCTTCACGGGCGGCGCGCAGTTTTTCCGGATCGGTTGCCGCCAGCGTCAGGCCGGCCGAATCGAGCAACTGGCCCAGGTCGGCGGCAGATGCAGGTGCGGCTGGTTCCGGGACTGCCGCAGGCGCTGGCGCCGCTTCCATCGGCTTCGATACCGGGAAGGCGATCGCTGGCGCTTCGACAGGCGTTGCAGGTGCGGCAATTGCAGCCGGCGCTGAAGCGGGTGCAGCTTCCGGCGCCGACGTCGGGAACTGCACCGGTGCCGCGGCCATGCGGGCAGCTTCGCCGGCATGCACGTGGGTGGCCGTTTCAGCAGCACGGGCGGCCACCGACGCGGCGGTCGGGAACAGGAACGCGGCCGGCGCTTCCATGGCCGGGGCTGCAGGGGCAGCCGCAATGGCGGGAGCAGCAGGCACGGCGCCGGCAGGTGCAGCGACTGGCTGCTTCGCGGCCATCGATGCAGCCGTTGGGAACGCCCAGGCAGCGGTCTCGGCAGCGGCGGCTTTTGGCGCCGGCACGACCACTTCCACCGGCGCTTTCGGCACGCGGCTCTGCTCTTTCACGGCTTCGTCGGCAACCGGCATGAACGCTGGTTCGGCGCCTTCGACCTGGCTGTTCTCTTCGCCTTCCACGCCTTCACGGTCGCGGCGGTTGCGGTTGCGGCCACCACGGCGGCGGCGGCGGCGCGGCTCGTCGCCTTCGACGTCGCTCTCTTCACCGCCCGGCACCGAGGTCACGGTCTTCGTGACTTCGATGTGCTCTTCCTGCAAGCCGTCCGGGCCATTCGTGACGACGGTGACCGCCTGCGACGATACCGTCTGGATCAGGGCGATCTCGTCCAGCTTGTCAGCTGCGGGCACGCGCTCGACACGCTCGCCGCGTTCTTTCGGTGGACGCTGCTGGCGTTCCGGGCGCTCGCCGCGTTCGGTACGTTCGGCGCGTTCAGGGCGCTCACCACGTTCAGGACGCTCGGCACGCTCAGGACGCTCGCCGCGTGGGGCCGCTGGTGCGCCTGGCGCTGCGCCAGTGGCATCGGCGCCATCACGCGGTGGGCGCGGCTGGCGCGGTGGACGCGCCGGCTTGGCTTCCGCATCGGCCGGCTTGACGGCGTCGTCGAATACCGGCTTGACGGCCGGATCGCGCGGCTCGCGTGCTTCGCGCTCCGGCTTGCCGTTACGGCCGTTGCGGGCACGCGGGCCACGGCCGTTGGCGTTGTTGCGCTCGCCACTGGTGACGACCGGCGCCGGTGCCGGGGCACGGGCAGGCGCGGCAGCTGGCGCGGCCGCGACTGGCTCCGGTGTCGGCTTGCCAAAGAAGAAATTGCGCACCTTGTCCATGAAGGTTTCCGGCGCGGCGAAAGCAGGTGCAGGAGCAGGCGCGGCTGGCGCTGCTGCCGGCGCCGGCTTCGCGGCTTCGGTACGGTCGACCACGGGCGCTGGCTGCGCCGGCGTGATGGTCTTGACCATGGCTTCCTGGCGCGGCTTCGCTTCTTCCTTCTGGCGCTTGCTGTAGGCCATGTCGGTTTCGGCCGACTCGGCCAGCGAGTAACTGGCCTGGCTGTCCTCCAGGCGCGGATCGTCGTGCTTGATGCGCTCGAGTTTGTAGTGCGGTGTGTCGAGGTGCTTGTTTGGTACGAGGATCACCGAAATACGATGGCGATTCTCGATTTTGAGCACTTCTCCGCGCTTTTCGTTCAACAGGAAAGCAGCAACATCGACAGGCACCTGCACATGGATGGTGGCCGAATTCTCTTTCATGGCCTCTTCCTGGATGATGCGCAGGACTTGCAGGGCCGACGATTCGGTGTCGCGGATGTGGCCGGTTCCGGAGCAGCGCGGGCAGGTCACATGCGAACCTTCCGACAGCGACGGACGCAGGCGCTGGCGCGACAGTTCCATCAGGCCGAAGCGGGAGATCTTGCCCATTTGCACGCGGGCGCGGTCGTGGTGCAGCGCATCCTTCAGGCGGGTTTCGACTTCACGCTGGTTCTTCGCCACTTCCATGTCGATGAAGTCGATGACGATCAGGCCACCGAGGTCGCGCAGGCGCAACTGGCGCGCGACTTCTTCGGCAGCTTCGCAGTTGGTGTTGAAGGCGGTGGTTTCGATGTCCGAGCCGCGCGTGGCGCGGGCCGAGTTGACGTCGACGGACACCAGCGCTTCCGTGTGGTCGATGACGATCGCGCCGCCCGATGGCAGGGGCACGGTGCGCGAGTACGCGGTTTCAATCTGATGTTCGATCTGAAAACGCGAAAACAGCGGCACGTCGTCGCTGTAGCGTTTTACGCGGTGCACCATGTCGGGCATCACGTGGCTCATGAACTGGTGGGCCTGGTCGTAGATCTCGTCGGTGTCGATCAGGATCTCGCCGATGTCCGGCTGGAAGTAATCGCGGATCGCGCGGATCACCAGCGACGACTCCTGGTAGATCAGGAACGCGCCCGACGCCGACTTGCCGGCGCCTTCGATGGCACGCCAGAGTTGCATCAGGTAGTTCAGATCCCACTGCAGTTCTTCGACATTGCGGCCGATGCCGGCGGTGCGGGCAATGACCGACATGCCTTGCGGCAGGTCCAGCTTGTCCATGGTTTCGCGCAGTTCCTGGCGCTCTTCCCCTTCGACGCGGCGCGATACGCCGCCGCCGCGCGGGTTGTTCGGCATCAGGACCAGGTAGCGGCCGGCCAGGGAGACGAACGAGGTCAGGGCCGCGCCCTTGTTGCCGCGCTCTTCCTTTTCCACCTGCACCATGATTTCCTGGCCTTCGCGCAGGGCCTCCTTGATGGACGCATTGCGCACGTCCACGCCTTCGCGGAAATAGGTGCGCGCAACTTCTTTGAAGGGGAGGAAACCGTGGCGGTCTTCGCCGTAGCTGACGAAGCAGGCTTCGAGCGAGGGCTCGATCCGGGTGATGACGCCTTTATAGATGTTCGACTTGCGCTGTTCGCGGCCGGCCGATTCGATATCGATGTCGATCAGCTTTTGGCCATCGACGATGGCGACGCGCAGCTCTTCTTGCTGCGTCGCATTAAACAACATACGTTTCATTTTTATTTGCTCCACGGCCGGCGAGGGCCGCTTAACGCCGCCTTGTCAGGGCGGCTGGGTACATAAAAGTACGCAGGGGAGCAGAACGTTGGAGGGGTAACTGCCCGAATGCGCGGCGCCCCCTGGGTGAAACGGGGGTGCGCCGCAGGGCGCCATGAGGTCGATCGTCATGCCGAGCGCACGCATCGACCTGCTGACCGGTGCCGCATGAAGGGCACGAAGGGGCAGGCGAGGTGCAACAACCAGCCAGACCGTGAACAGCGTACACAAGAAGACTTCGATTCCCAGGCGATTGCAACCTGCCTTTACTCTCAAGCCTTCAGGATGAGGCTTACATCGGGTCGGGCGAAACGGCAAGCGTTATCGACGCCATCAACCAGCGAGCCGGCCGTGAAGGCGGCTTGCCGGTACTTATCCTTGATAATCCAAACAATTCTATTCTTCACCCCGACGCGTAAATCCGATTACAACAACGGTGCAACCTTGAATCGCGCAGGAATGTGCGTACACGTTTTTCCATCGATTTTGCAATTTGGCCGGGCCGATGGAGACGCCCATGTGTAAAATATCGTTTTAATTCTTACACAGCAGAGGTTTGACCACCGCCTGTCGATTATATATTCAAAATGAAGGACTTAGAGAGAATTTCTGGGAAGACAGAGGAAATGAAGAAGCAAAGCGATGTTGTCCCACCTTCATCAGCAGCACTGCAGGCGCAGTTCATCACGATCGAAGAAGAAGACGCCGGACAGCGCATCGACAACTACCTCCTGCGTGTCTGCAAGGGCGTACCAAAAAGCCACATTTACCGTATCCTGCGTTCCGGCGAAGTGCGCGTCAACAAGGGCCGCATCGACCAGCTGTACCGCCTGCAACAGGGCGACATGGTGCGCATTCCGCCGATCCGCATTGCCGAAAAAGAATCGACCGCCCATGTTCCCGGCGCCGAATTCGCCATCATCCACGAAGACAGCCATCTGTTAGTCATCGACAAGCCCTGCGGCGTGGCCGTGCATGGCGGATCGGGCGTGTCTTACGGTGTAATCGAACAATTGCGCGCCTCGCGCCCGGATGCCAAGTTCCTCGAACTGGTGCACCGGCTCGACCGCGAGACCTCGGGTTTGCTGCTGCTGGCCAAGAAACGGTCGGCGCTGACCAACCTGCACGAGCAGATGCGCGACGGCCATACCGACAAGCGTTATCTGACCATGGCGGCCGGCGACTGGAAGAACGCGCGCCAGCATATCAAGCTGCCGCTGCATAAATATACGACGGCCGAAGGCGAACGCCGCGTCGTCGTGCAGGCCGGCGGCATGGAATCGCACACGGTATTTTCCTTGTTGCGCAAATGGCCGAACTTTGCCCTGCTGGAAGCCGAGCTGAAGACGGGGCGCACCCACCAGATTCGCGTTCACCTGTCATCGTCCGGCTTTCCTATCCTGGGCGACGACAAGTACGGCGATTTCGCGTTGAACCGAGAGCTGTTGAAGGCGACGGAAACCCGCGGCTCGCTGCGCCGCATGTTCCTGCATGCGCATCAAATCACCTTCACCCATCCGGAATCAGGCAAGTTGATGACACTAAATGCAACATTGCCGCCGGAATGCGAACGTTTCTTGGTAAGCTTGGGCAAACCCCAGGGCTGATCCAGCCTGCACTTAATTTCAGGAGAGCCGGACGCCCGCGTGTCCGGAAGACATGCCAAGAAAGCAATTTGATCTGATCGTCTTCGATTGGGACGGTACGCTAATGAACAGCACCGCAACCATCGTCAAATGTATCCAGTCCGCCGCCAAAGATGTTGGTTTGCCCGCCCCCAGCGACACCGCTGCGGCGCACGTGATCGGCCTCGGCCTGGCCGAAGCCATGCAACAGGTGATGCCCGGCATCCAGCCGGCACAGTATCAGCGCATGGTCGAGCGGTATCGCTATCACTTCCTGACGCAGGACCATGAACTGGTGCTGTTCGAGGGCGTGCCGGAGATGCTTGCCGAGCTCAAGCACGAGGGGTATTTCCTCGCCGTGGCCACCGGCATGGGCCGCGTCGGCCTGAACCGCGCGCTGAACGCCGCCGGATTGCTGTCCGTGTTCGATGCAACCCGTTGCGCAGACGAGACATTTTCGAAGCCACACCCGGCGATGTTGCAGGAACTGACACGCGAACTCGGTCAGGACCTGCGCCGTACCGTTATGATCGGCGACACCACGCACGACCTGCAAATGGCGATCAACGCAGGCGCGTCGGGCATAGCGGTCGAGTACGGCGCGCATCCGGTGGAACAACTGGAAACCTGCCATTCCCTGTTTTCTGCACGCAACGTCGCCCAACTGCGCGCCTGGCTGCGCGAGTACGCATGAGTTTGCCGCCGCCCTTGCCGGAAGTGCTGGTGTGCGCGTCGGATGCCGTTGCAGAAGGCGGCCGCGGCGTGCGTTTTCCTGTGCAGGCGTTTGGCGAGGCAGCCACAGCGTTCGTGGTGCGTTACCAGGGCGTCGCCCGCGCTTACCTGAACCGCTGCGCCCATGTGCCGATTGAACTCGATTGGGCGGAAGGCGAGTTTTTCGAGTCGAGCGGCCTGTACCTGATGTGCGCGACCCACGGCGCCATCTATCTGCCCGACACGGGCGCCTGCGCCGGCGGACCATGCCGGGGTGGGCGCTTGCGCCCCGTCGCCGTGCGCGAAGACGGAGGCAGGATTTTTTGGCAGCCGGACCAGCAGATCCAGGCGCCGACAACATAAAAGTGAGCTATGACGCAAGACACTGATAACACGCATAACAATCCCCCGGCCGACGGCCACGTGGCGCACGCGTCCGTGGGCCACTGGGAACGCGAAACGCTCGAAAAGCTGGTGTTCGCCACCATCAAGGAAAAGAAAGCAGCCCGGCGCTGGAACATTTTTTTCAAGCTGGCGTTCCTGTTGCTGGCATTCTTCTGCCTGTGGGCGTATTTCGACTTCAATTTCAGCGACTCCGACAGCGATTCGCTCGGGCGCCACACCGCGCTGATTGAGATTAACGGCGAAATCGATTCGGAAGGCAGCGGTTCCGCCGATACCGTGATTCCCGCGCTGAACAAGGCGTTTGCCGACAGCGGCTCGGCTGCCGTCATCCTGCGCATCAACAGCCCGGGCGGCAGCCCGGTCCAGGCCGGCATCATCGTCGACGAAATCCTGCGCCTCAAAAAAGGCTATCCGCACAAGCCGCTGTACGTGGTGGTCGATGAAATCTGCGCCTCGGGCGGATACTACATTGCTGCAGCGGCCGATGAAATTTATGTCAACAAGGCCAGCATCGTCGGCTCTGTGGGCGTCCTGATGGACGGCTTCGGTTTCACCGGCACCATGGAAAAGCTGGGTGTCGAGCGGCGCCTGCTGACGGCTGGCGAAAACAAGGGTTTTCTCGATCCGTTCAGCCCGCAGTCGGCCAAGCACAAGGCCCACGCCCAGGAAATGCTCGATGAAATCCACGAACAGTTCATCGCGGTGGTGCGCACGGGACGCGGCAAACGCCTGAAGGAAACACCGGAAACGTTCTCCGGCCTGTACTGGACCGGCGCCCGTGCCGTGCAGATGGGCCTGGCCGATGGCTATGGCACGGTCGACACGGTGGCGCGCGATATCGTCAAGGCGGAAGACATCATCGACTACACCACGCACGAAGGCCTGCCGGAGCGGGTGCTGAAGAAGTTCGGTGCCTCGGTGGGAAATGGCGCGGTCAAGGCTGTTTCCGGCAGCGTTTTGCCAAGAGTGCGCTGAGGAGGATCAATTATTCTCTTGTAAATTGGCGCGGCTGACCTATATTGAACATGTGGTCAGCACCAAAAGGAGAGCTCTCATACAACGTATCTGCTGTTTCCGATGCTTTGCCTCGACGACCCCCCACCGCGTTTAGCATGCGGCTTGCGAGAGAATTTTCATTCCTCAGATGTAGCACAAAGCAGTACGAACGACGGCCTCTGTGCCGTCGTTTGCTTTTGTGCCTGGGGCCGTCTCATGCGACGGTCGCACCGTTGCAGTCGCCGTCGCGCTCGCTGCAGGATGCCACGCTGCCGCCGTTTTCCGGCGCCATGGAATGCTCGGCTTCCCAGACCCCGCCGTGCTCGATCCAGGCAAAAAAATCGGCCTGGGCCTGTGCATAAAATGCGGCACGGAATGGTGGCGCATCATGACCTTGCGCCGGAACCGGTGCGGCGGTGCCGCTGGTCCAGCGCGCCACGGCCAGGCGGGTAGCCAGCAGCGCCACTTGTTCCTGCACGACGGCAGTGCGCAGCGCAGGCTGGTACAACAGCGAACTGGCGTCCACGATGGCGCAGTTCGTCACGTCGGCAGGTGCGCACTGCGCAGTGAAAAGGGAAGCGGGTGGGGTGACTTTATACATTGCAGTCCTCGTGATACGGTTGTGTTGTCCTAATGCACTCGGGATGTTTCGCTGAGTTGGTTAGGCCGATTCCTACTGAAGTTTCAGTCTATCAATTAGGAAAAATCCGAGTTTTGATTTCGCTCAAATTAAATTGCGCGAACTGCGAAGGCGTTTATGCAGAATACGTGGTAATGCAATGCGCATTTTTTGCCGTCCGGCATCCTTGTTGACCGCAAACGCCTTCTGTTACAGTCTCGCCCATGAGCAAACTATCCCTGGACCGCATCCTGCAATCGCAGGGTTTTGGCACGCGCAAATACTGCCGCGCGCTGATCGAAGACGGCGATGTCGTCATCGACGGCGTACCCGCCACCAACTATAAAGCCACCATCGAGACCGATGGCCTGGTGCTGACCGTGTTCGACGAAGAGTGGGTTTACCGCGCCCATCTGTACCTGGCCCTGTACAAGCCGGCCAACTTCGAATGTTCGCGCAAGCCCAGCCACCATCCGGGTGTCTTGACCTTATTGCCTGAACAATTTACCTGGCGCGAAGTCCAGCCGGTGGGCCGCCTGGATCACGATACCACCGGTATGTTGCTGATGTCGGACGATGGCCCATTCATTCACGCACAGTCGTCACCAAAGCGCCATGTGCCCAAGATTTACCAGGCGACGACCGAGCAGCCGGTGACCGACGAACTGGTCGCCCAGCTGCTGAAAGGCGTGCAGTTGCATGACGAGCCGGCGCCGCTGGCGGCGGTGTCGTGCATCAGGCGCGGCGAGCACCAGCTCGAAATCGTGTTGGAGCAGGGCAAGTACCACCAGGTCAAGCGCATGCTGGCGGCGGCGGGCAACCATTGCAGCGCCTTGCACCGCTCGGCCATCGGCGGCCTGACGCTTGAGGCCCTCGGTATTGCCGAAGGCGAATGGTGCTACCTGACCCCGGAGCAGATCGACTTGCTGGCGCCGGCATGAAGCTCGCCACCCTGCGCGACGGCAGCCGCGACGGCCAGCTGATGGTCGTCGCGCGCGACCTCAAAACCGCCCAGCTGGCGGACGGCATCGCCCCCACGCTGCAGGCGGCGCTGGACGACTGGGCCTTTATCGCCCCCCAGCTGGAAGCACTGTCCGGCCTGCTGAATACCGGCCGTGCCGGGCGCAGCTTCGACTTCGATCCCGCGCAGTGCATGGCCCCGCTGCCGCGCGCCTTTCAATGGGTCGACGGCTCCGCCTATGTCAACCACGTCGAACTGGTGCGCCGTGCGCGCGGCGCGGAGATGCCGGCTTCCTTTTGGGAAGAGCCGCTGATGTACCAGGGCGGCAGCGATGATTTTCTCGGGCCGCACGACGACATCCTGCTGGCGCATGAAGAGTGGGGCATCGATTTCGAAGCCGAGGTGGCGGTGATCACCGGTGACGTGCCGATGGGCGCCAGTCCCGATGCGGCGCTGGCGCAGATCCGCTTGCTCACGCTGGCGAACGACGTGTCGCTGCGCAATTTGATCCCGGACGAGCTGGCCAAGGGATTCGGCTTCCTGCAGGCAAAACCGGCAACGTCGTTTGCACCCGTGGCGGTGACGCCCGATGAACTGGGCGACGCCTGGCGCCAGGCCAAGGTCCACTTGCCGCTGCGCTCGAGCTGGAACGGCGCCCTGGTCGGCCAGCCGCAGGCCGGCGAGGACATGATCTTCAACTTCGCCCAGCTGATCGCGCACCTGTGCAAGACGCGCAACGCCCGCGCCGGAACGATCGTGGGCTCGGGGACGGTGTCGAACAAGGATGCCAAACGCGGCTACTCGTGCATCGCCGAAAAACGCTGCCTCGAGATGATCGTGGGCGGGGCGGCCGTGACGGAGTTCATGCGCTTTGGCGACACGATCCGGATCGAGATGCTGGACAAGTCGGGCAAGAGCGTGTTCGGCGCGATCGAGCAGATGGTGAAGCGGCTGGATTGACCAGCCTGAATAGAGAACGAATCTATCAAGCCACCAGCATCCCCATGCTCACCGCCAGCATGGCGGCCTGCTCATGCGAAATGGTCGCCCGCTTGAAACTGGCGACTTGCTCGACCGTCAATGCCCCCAGCGTTGCCTGGCGCAAATCCGCACCGCCGAACTGCGCCTGGCGCAGGTTGGCTTCGGCCAGGCTGCCGCCCTCGAACACAGCCTCGCGGAAATCGCAGCCGGCCAGGTCGGCGCTGGAGAAGTCGACGCCCACCAGGCGCTGCTTGCGAAAGCCCACGCCGCGCAGGTCGGCGCCCACCAGCAGGCTGTCGCGCAACGACAAGCCGAGCGTGCGCGCGTCGGAAAACGTGGCGCCGGTGAGTTTCACGCCGTCGAACGCCACCGCTGCCAGCTGGGCGCGGTTCCAGTTTGTGTTGTTCAGGTCGCAAGCGTTGAAACGGCTGTCGGTCAGGTCGGCCAGGCCGAAATCGGCGCCGCCCATCCGGCACGATTGCCAGCGCGTGTCGCCGAGCTGGGCACGTGCAAACGACGCGCCGGCCGCGGTGCAGCGGAGGAATACGCCGTTGCGCAGGTCGAGGCGCGACAGGTCGGCGTCGTCGAAGGCGCAGCGCTCGAAGGTGAGGGCGGCCATGCGGCCGGCCAGCAAGGCCTCGACATCCTGGCGCGATAAAGTTTGATCGGTAATGGAAGCAGCGGAAGCTGCGGAAAGTGCGTGGTCTGGCATGTTGGTCCTGTGCGGTGGTGAGGCACGCTGCCTGCCATCCGGGGACGCTGCCAATGCGCGGCCAGTCTGGATGCGGCTGCATGCGCATGAACTGTCTGGATCCGCGTGGGTGGAGAGTGGCGCGCCTGTATGGCCGCGCCGGCCGGGCTAACCAACCAGCCTGCCCTCGTTCTGACGGGTGCGATTTTATGCGTCGGCCGCGACGGGTGTCAACGCCCGGCGGGCTTACTGGAAGGGTTGCGCGCCGCGCAGGTCGAGTTCGACGGGCGCCGTGATGCGGCGCAAGGCGTCCGTTTGCAACAGGGTGCCGTCGGGCGCATGCAGGCGGTACCACAGGATGGCGGCGCCGGCGACACGTACTTTTTCGCCCGTGAACAAGTGGTTCCTGACGAGGGTGACGCCATCGAGGCGCAGGTCGATATCGAGCAGCAGCGCATCGCGCGTGCGGGCCGCGTAGGCGAGGAACCTGGCCGCATTGAACAGCGGGCTCCTGTCCCCGGTTTCGCCGGCCTTGAGGGAATCGATGAAGGCGTCGACGGTTTTCAGCAACGCTGCCGCGCTGGCGACGCTGTCTGCGAGCAAGCGCTTTTCAGCACCCTTGGCCGCATCGGCAAGTGCGTCGGCGGTCGCGATGCGGCTGGCATAGTCGCCGCGCAACGCCGCCAGGGCACGCACCCGCGCAAGCAGGGCCGCATGGGTCGTGCTGTCGAGTTCGCCCAGGTAACCCGCGCCGAGTCCAGCGATGCGCTGCGGGCAAGCCTTGAACAGCGCACTGGCAAACAGGGAGCGCGCGCCGTCGCCATACGCGATCCCTGTCAATGTGACGTCGCTTTTGAACAGCGCGGCGATGTCGGCCGCACTTTTGACGGTGGCGGGAACGGCGGCCAGGGCGATGAGCGGAGCCAGCGGCCGCGACCCGCTTTGCCGCGGCGTATGTTCTTCGATGAGCTGCTGCAACTGGCGGTTTTGCCGCCCAAGTTGCTCGCTGATGTGAAGCAATCCGTCATCCACCGTGCGCGCCGCCACGATGCCCTGGCTGCTGGCCGGGTCATACAGCGCCACCCGGCTGGCCGGCGGCAGGGCGGCGCACAGTTCGCTTGCCAGCTGCGCGGCGAGGTCGACCGATTTCATCAGCGCAACGATGCCGGCATGGCCGGTATCGACACTGCCGGTCAAGGGCTTGCTGGTCACCGGCGGCAACCGCGCCAGCCATTCGGCGCGCTCGGCTTCAGCGAGGGCGCGCCGCAGTTCGGCCTCGCGCAGGGCGACGGTGGCCTCGCTGTCCGCGACTGCCGCCAATGCCGCCAATGCCGTTGATGAATTGGCAAGAAGCCCCAGGACAAGGACGATCACTGCGATTCGGTAAGTCATCATGGCCCTTCACGCGATTGGCATCCATGGAGTGTTCCCGCCGGCGCGCATTAAACATTGCTGCGTAACAATTACCCCACAGAAAGGCCGTCATCAGACTATTGGTGGCGCGAAATAACAACAAAAGGCGTCACCGTACAAATTATTACAACTTCGTAACAGTTCTTCGCAGTTCGACAAGCGTGTCACCGTTTTGTCGCATAAGCCACACATCCCATAGCAATAGACCATCGAATCGCGCCTTTTAGGGACTAAAGTGACCTCCGGTACATCGTTATCATGCAGATCGGGTGCTGGACAATCTCTTCTGTTGGCAAACAATTAATCCATCTCGTTGGTTCGCCAAAAGTCGGGTCTTGTAGAATGCGAAACAGTTCAATGTCATGCCTGTTCGCGCATGACGGTCGCAGGTGTCGTCAGTGGGCTCGGATATGCCGCGACGACCGGCGCACATAAAAGGGAATCGGCGATGTTGTTGAGTGACATGTTAAAAATCGGCGGTGCCGCGGGACTGATCAGCTTTACGATCAGCCTGCTGATCGTGCATTCGCAGAAATGGCATGGCTTCGTCTCGAACGACCACGACCTCGGCGGCGTCCAGAAAGTGCACGCCCTGGCGGTGCCGCGGGTGGGTGGCCTGGCTGTGCTCGGCGGTATCCTGCTCGGCATCTTCGCCTGCGCGCTGATGTTTCCAAAACAAATTTCTCCCGCGCGCCTGAGCGCCATCCTGCTGTTGGTTCTGGCAGGCGTACCGGCGTTCGCCGCGGGCATCGCCGAAGACCTGAGCAAGTGCATTTCGGTCCGCATTCGCCTGCTGGCAACCTTTGCGAGCGCCATCGTCGCGAGCGCCCTGCTGGGCGCCACCATTAACGATCTCGATATATGGGGTGTCGACAACCTGCTGCAAATCACGCCGATCGCCGTGCTGGTGACCGCCGTGGTGGTTGCCGGCGGCGCGAATGCCGTGAATATCATCGACGGCTTCAATGGCCTGGCAGGATCGGTCATCACCATCATGGCGCTGGCAATCGTCGCCGTGGCGGTCCAGCACAACGATATGCTGGTCGCGACCGTGGGCCTGCTGGGTGCCGGCAGCGCGCTGGGCTTTTTATTAGTCAATTTCCCTCGGGGTAAATTGTTCCTCGGCGACGGCGGCGCGTATTTCCTGGGCTTCTGGGTAGCGGAGGGCGCCGTGCTGCTGCTGGTGCGCAATGCCACCGTCAATTCCTGGCAAGTGCTGTCGATCTGCGCTTATCCGGTCATCGAAGTATTGTTCAGCATGTATCGCCGCCGCGTGATCCAGCAGGTGAGCCCCGGCGCGCCGGACCGCCTGCACCTGCACACCCTGATCTACCGCCGCGTGGTGCGCAAGCTGATCAAGGTGGAACCGCCGCAAGCCTGGCTGCGCAACGCCACCACCGCCGGTGTGATCGTGCCGTGGATCGCGATGATGGCGCTGGCGAGCGTCCTGGTAGGCCACTCGATGCTGGCGGCAATCGGCCTGGTGCTGTTCCAGGTAGTGTTTTATGTCGCCGTATATGGCCGCCTGGTGCGCGGCCGCTGGACGCGCTCCGCCACCGCGGTGCAGGTTGCCGAGCTCGAACCCGAGCTATTCTGAATTCGCACGCCGCGTCCTGCGGCGTTGTTTCATTCCCCCAGCATTTGTTCCCCAACATTTGTTATCGCATTCGGTAATCAGTTATCCGGAATAGAGCGCGCCTGTGCGCTGTTTATTTGCACCGCGCTATCGTGGTGAATGTGCACTATTTGTCATTTTGGTATTTCTACTATTCAATGATCTGCGGTAACATACCGAGTTCATCTATTGCGCCCCGCTGCAATCGCCCCTCTTTCAAGCACCGCTTAATGTCAAAATTCACCCATCGTTTTCTGGCAGTAGCTGTGGCTCTGGCCTCATCCACCTTGGCCGTGTCGGCACAAACCCTCCCAGGCACCTCATCCCAAAGTGATCTGTTCGGCCAGGAGCCTGCACCTGTAGCGGAATCGGCCGGTGCTGCGATGGCGCCGAAGCGCGTCAGCATCAGCAACCGGACCGTCACGGATGGCGATCAGCCGGTTGATAGCGATGCCGACAGCATGCCGCGCCCACGCGGGACCAACAGCGCGGGCAGGCCTGTCGCACCGGGTGCTGCCCGCGTCGCGGCGCCGGTTGCGGTGAAACTCCCGGCGCCGAGCGAATTCCAGAAATTCGTCGCGGACAGCACCGGCACGGTATTGCCAATCTTCGGCGCCGAATTTTTTGCGAACGCACCATCGACATTTTCGCCCGTAGCGAATGCGCCTGTCGTGGCCGATTACGCGCTCGGCCCCGGCGACGAACTGATGATTCGCGGCTGGGGCAGTATCGATATCGATTACCGGGCAACCATCGACCGCAATGGCTTGATCTCGATTCCAACCATCGGGTCGGTGGCCCTGGCCGGCGTGCGCGCAGGTGACGCCGAAAGCGTGATCCGGAATGCCGTCGCGCGACTGTACAAGGGCGTGACGGTCAACGTGAACTTTGGCCGCCTCCGTTCGATCACGGTGTATGTGGTGGGGCAGGCCAGCCGGCCCGGCACGTACAATGTGTCGAGCCTGTCGACGCTCGTCACCGCCCTGTTCGCCAGCGGCGGCCCGAATGCCAACGGCAGCATGCGCCACGTGCAGATCAAGCGCGGTGGCAAAGTGGCCGCCGAGCTGGATCTGTACTCGTTCATTGGCAAGGGCGACAAGTCGAGCGACATGAAGCTGCAGGACGGCGACACGATTTTCATTCCCACGGCAACCGGCCATGTGGCACTGGTTGGCAAGGTCAATTCGCCGGCCATCTATGAACTGAAATCTGCCACCGACACGATCGAATCGCTGCTCGATTACGCAGGAGGCACGCCTGTCGTAGCCGATCCGCGGCGTGCTTTCCTCGAGCGCATCGACGCCAGCCGCAACCAGCCGCGCAGCGTCGAGCAGTTTGCGTTGAACGCGGAAGGCCTCAAGCGCACGCTGAAGGATGGCGATGTCCTGAATGTGACCTCGATCACTCCCGACTTTTCGAATGCGGTGGTCTTGCGCGGCAACGTCGACCAGTCCGTGCGGGCTCCGTTCAAACCGGGAATGCGCATCAGCGACCTGATTCCAAACCGTGAATATCTTCTCACGCGTAATTCCATCAAGCGCCAGAACGGTGTGGTCGGCGCCAGCGATGAGCGGCAGACAAATGAAGCTGCGGAAAATATCGCGTCGCGAATCGGCAGCCGCCTGGACGAGATCAACTGGGATTATGCAGTCGTCGAACGGATCAATCGCGCAGACCTGACGGTCAGCCTGGTGCCGTTTAACCTTGGCAATGTCTTTACCAATCCGGCAGGGCGGGACAATGTCCAGCTCCAGCCCGGCGATACGGTCACGATTTTCTCGCAGCAGGACGTCGCCGTGCCAATGGACAAGCGCCGCATTTTTGTGCGCATTGAAGGCGAAGTTGCGGTGCCAGGTGTGTACCAGATGACTGCGGGCGAAAACCTGCAGACGTTGTTGGCCAAGGCGGGCGGCCCGACCAATAACGCTTACCTGTTCGGCACGGCCTTTTATCGGGAAGAGGTGCGCAAGCAGCAGGAACTCAATCTCGAAAAGGTGGCTGTGCGGCTGGAAAACCAGGCGCGCGCGGAGCAGACCCGTACCGTCGCCAATGTCCGCAATGCCGCCGACGCTCAAATGGTGGAAGTACGCCGTCAGGCCGAAGCGCTGGCAGCAGCGCAGGCACTTGCGCGCCTCCGCGAGCTCAAGCCCACTGGCCGCATTGCCTTTGCGCTGGATCCACATGAAAAGCGTTTCGTCAGTCTGCCCCACTTGAAACTGGAAAATGGCGACCGCTTGGTGGTGCCAGCACAGCCAGCCTTCGTCAGCGTTTTTGGTTCAGTCAATGCCGAGGCCTCGCCTCTCTGGCGCCCGAACGGACGTGTCAGTGATTACGTCAAGCTCGCCGGACTCACGTCAGAAGCTGATGAAGACAACATCTTCATTTTGCGTGTGGATGGCAGTGTCGTGTCGCGTGATTCTGGCGGCTGGTTCTCCGGTGGCTTTGGCAGCACGGAAGTGATGCCGGGCGATAGCATCGTTGTTCCGGAGAAATTTGATAAGGAAACGAAGTGGTCGAAGTTTATGACTGGAACACGTGAATGGGCGCAAATCTTTGCTAACTTTGGGCTTGGCGCTGCAGCAATTAAAACTTTGAAGGATTAGCGCGTTTCCGCCCCGACCATTGGTCTGAACAGCTTGATCAATAACGAAGAATATGAACCAAATCCAGACCAAAGCGCCGGAAAACGCGGCAAGTGAAGACGTCAGCGTGATCGATATCATGATAGTCCTTGCCAAACATAAGAAATTGATAGTGGGTTTCACGTTGGCTGTGGCTGTGATTTCGGCCGTGGTTAGCTTTGCCCTACCTAATTGGTATCGCGCAACAACACGGTTGCTGCCACCCCAACAGGCACAATCGGGCGCAGCTGCGTTGCTGTCGCAACTCGGCGGTGTTGCGAGTCTTGCGGCCGGGGCTGCAGGCTTGAAAAACCCTAGCGAATTATATGTGGGTATGCTGCGCAGTCGCACTGTTGCAGACCGGCTTATCGAGAAGTTTGACTTGCGTAAGGCTTACAACGAAGAGTTATTCGAAAAGACGCGCAAAGAGCTTGAGGAGAACACGAGCGTGTTATCTGGCAAAGATGGCCTGATCACTATCGACGTCGAGGACAAGGATCGGAAGCGCGTGGCGCAGCTTGCAAACGCCTATGTGGCGGAGTTGACGAAATTAACGACGACCCTCGCGATTACCGAAGCCTCTCAGCGCCGCTTGTTTTATGAGAAGCAGCTAGAGCAGGCTAAAAACAACCTCGCCTTATCGGAAATTGCCTTGAAGGAGGGGCTAAACACGCGCGGTGTCATCAGTGTCGACGCCGAGAGCCGAGTAGTCGTCGAAACCGTAGGCCGACTGCGAGCGCAAGTGTCGGCAAAAGAAATTCAGCTCAACGCAATGCGGCCATTCGTGACCACGACAAATCCCAGTTTCCGTCGGGTCGAGGAAGAATTGGCCAGTTTGCGCTCTGAATTGTCGAAGTTGGAAAACGGGCGCCAAGAAACGGCGGAAACGGACGACGCCAACCAGACAAAAGGAGGTCTCGCCAATATCAAGCTTCTGCGTGACGTCAAGTATTACCAGATGCTGTACGAGCTGCTCGCTAAGCAATACGAAGTTGCGCGTCTAGACGAGGCCAAGGAACCATCGCTGATCCAGGTGCTCGATGTCGCGGTTGAGCCAGAGCGCAAGGCGAAGCCGAAGCGAGGCTTGTTGATCGCTGTCGCGACGATTCTTGCCTTCTTTTCAGCGATGGGTTGGGCATTTTTGCAGGAATCGAGCCGAAAACTTAGACAATCGCCGAAATATGTTGCGAGTTGGACGGAATTAAGAGCTCACCTACGGTTCTGAGATAAAGTGTAAATAGCCGATGACTGCACAAGTTTGTGGTGCGGGTGGCAAGTAATCAGTGGGCTGTAAACTTGCTTATCGCCGCACTTAAATAACTGTGTTTCATTCGACAATTACGCGTCCCATACCCGCTCCCGATAATGCCCAACGCACTCCGCTCTATTTTCTTCAAAAATGCGTCTGCTAACATCATTGGCGGAGCAAGTGCAGCAATATTTAACTTGTTGCTACCAGCAATCGCCGTGCACAATTTGACTAAACTGGAATTTTCAGTTTGGACTTTGATATTGCAAGTAATAGTTTATGTGCAAATCTTTGGTTTTGGATTACAAACGGTCATCACTTATTTCGTTGCACGAAGCAATTCTACCGGCGACTTAAATGGCCTGCGTGACAGTGTTCGAGCTGGACTTTTTCTCGCGCTATACTTCACGGCGGCCGCTCTTTTTGTTGTGATCGTGTTAGCGGCGGTGTATCCATTCTTTTTTGGCAACATTCCTTCCGAACTTACTTCAGAATTCCGCGTTTCTATCGCGATACTCGGTTTTTCTGCGGCTTTCCAGATTCTCGCACTGGTGCCCGCGGGCGTATTTTTCGGTCTGCACAAAAACATTGTTCCGGTCCTCTCGCAAGTGCTAGTACGTGTTTTTAGCCTGTGCTGTTTATGGGTTTCGATTACTTTTCAGGCCAGTCTTTTGGTCATGTCTATCTGCCTCGCAGCGTCCGGGGCATTACTGGTACCAGCGAACTTCTTTGCTGCGTGCCGCTTCGCCAGCGGACTGTTCAGGCATTTAGGTCCTAGAAATAATATCATTACGCGTGAGATGTGGGACGCATGTTCCGGACTGGCCGTGTGGAATATTGCAATGCTATTGGTAAACGGTATTGATGTTGTGCTGGTGGGACACTTTGACTTTGCGAATGTGGCGGCATTCTCGCTTGCAGCAACGGCAGTCACTATTTTTGTGGGTGTTCTTCAAGCAATGCTAAATCCATTAGTTGCAATGGGGTCTAGCGTGTACGCAAAGAAAGGTCCAAGAGGCTTAAAGATACTAATAGTTAAAGCCAGTACATATTGTTCGGTATTTCTGGTAAGTGTGTTAGTCATTTTCAATCTTATTGGCGCCGATCTTCTGAAATTATGGATAGGTAGTACATATCTTGGCGAAGTACATAAAGTGTTGTGGATATTGTTGTTAGCGCAAGCTGTTCGCAACATCATGGCACCATTTGCCATATTGCTCGTATCGGTTGGCCTGCAGCGAAAGGCGCTGGTCCCAGCTATCGTAGAGGGAGCTGTAAATCTGTGTGCAAGTCTCGTCTTGGGGGCAAATTTCGGCGCACTCGGGGTTGCATATGGCACGCTTATAGGCGCAATGGCCGGAGTTTTCGCAAGCGTACAGTTAGTAGTAGCAAGGACCAATGATATTGTTGAATCTAGGAAATTTTTTTTGCGTAAAATCGTGGCGCCTCCGTTGATCTGCATTACTTTTTTATTTTTATCACGATATATAAATTTATGGTTATCTTGAAACTACTAAAGAAGCTCGCAAAAAATATTTTGTATCGCCCAAGGCTTGGGAAAATGGGCGCTGATTCAGTCATTATGTTGCCGCGCTGGCTACACAATAAGAAGCATGTCGAGATCGGCGAAAATTGTGTTGTCGGACGATTCGCCGTGATTAATGCTGTAACCCAGTACGAAAATATTAGGTATGATCCGAAGATTTCAATCGGTGACGATGTGTATATTGGAGGGTACTCCCAGCTGCATTGTATGAATAATTTGACCCTGGAGCAAGGAGTTGTATTGAGTGAGCACGTTTACATTTCCGATATTTCTCACGGGTTTGCTCCGGATAAAGGTCTTATCATGCAGCAGGAGTTGGAGTGTAAAGGGCCTGTATATATTGGTGAGCATACCTTTATCGGTTACGGGGTCTCAATCATGCCAGGAGTTAGTCTTGGGCTGCGATGCATTGTAGGTACGAGGTCGGTGGTCACACGGTCCTTTCCACCTTATTCAATGGTTGCCGGTAGCCCTGCTAGATTGGTTAAGAGATATTGTTTGGAAACTAAATCTTGGATAAAAGCGTCATGAAAATTCTTATAACTGGCGGCGCGGGTTTTATAGGTTCGAATTTGGCCAATCATTTGGTTGACCTTGGCCACGAACTGACTGTGCTCGATACATTGTCTGAGCAAATTCACGGAGCACGTCCGGAGTGGGATTCTCCGCTTTATGCGGGAATTAAGGATAATGTGCGCTTCGTTATTGGATCAGTGTGTGACAAAGCTGCGTGGCAAGAAGTGTTGCCAGGTCAGGACGCAATCGTTCACTTGGCTGCAGAAACTGGAACCGGGCAGTCGATGTACGAAATCAAGCGCTACGTCGACGTCAACATTGGCGGCACGGCCTTGATGCTCGACCTTCTCGCCAACATGAAGCATCAGGTCACGAAGGTTGTTGTGGCGTCGTCCCGCTCGATTTACGGCGAAGGGAAGTACAAATCGGACAGTGGTGCCATTGTGTATCCGAGCGCTCGGAAGGACGAAGACATGCGCGCAGGTCGGTTCGACCCTATCGACCCGTCGACCGGAAGGCCCCTTACCTTGTTGCCGACCGATGAAGAATCGAAGATTCATCCGTCGTCCGTTTATGGCATTACGAAGCAGAATCAGGAACAGATGGTGATGACCGTTTGTCCGTCCATCGGTATTGGCGCAACTGCATTGCGCTACCAGAATGTCTACGGTCCGGGCCAGTCGTTGAGTAACCCCTATACCGGGATCTTGTCGATCTTTTCTACTCGAATCAAGAACGGCAATGGACTAAGTATTTTTGAAGACGGCAAGGAAAGTCGCGACTTCGTGTTCATTGATGACGTAGTTGCTGCCACCGCCCTCGCACTGACTACTGACGCAGCAAATGGCGAAGTGTTCGGCATCGGCTCGGGTGTTCCGACGGATGTGCTCACCGTGGCGAAAATGCTGGTGAAACATTATGGCACTGAGGTGGACATCGGCATCACCGGCGCGTTCCGACTTGGCGATATCCGCCACAATTTTGCCGACCTGAGCAAAGCCGAGCGTCTCCTCGGCTTTAAGCCACAGGTGACATTTGATGAAGGAATTCGCCGGTTCGCGGAATGGGTGAACACGCAGGAAGTTAAAGCCGATCGCTATGATCAGAGTATTGACGAAATGAAGAGCCGCGGCTTGTACAAGTAAACCATTTTGTCCTCCTAGACCGCGTAAGCATTAGCCTGGTCTGACGGCTGAGGCACGACACTGTTATTGAATGATTGAACGATCGACAATGAATAATAAAATTGGTGTAGTGACGGTAACGTTCAACAGCGCTACTGTGCTGGATGATTTCATGACGTCGATGCTGGCGCAGTCCCATTTAAACTTCGTGCTATATGTCGTGGACAACGCCTCCACCGACAGGTCGCTGGAAGTCCTTGCTGCCTACCCTGATCCCCGCGTGGTTCTGATCGCCAATCCCGAAAACCGCGGGGTTGCAGAAGGAAATAATCAAGGCATAGACCAAGCTCTCAAGGACGGCTGCGACGATGTCCTGTTGCTGAATAATGACACTCGGTTCTCCTCGGAGTTATTCGCGACTATGTTGGCTGCAGGTAAGCGATTGGACGCAGACATGCTGGTGCCGAAGATGATGTACCACGATCCGGAAGACATGATCTGGTGCGCAGGGGGACGCTTTGACGCTTTACGTGCATGCAAGACGGTCCACTTCGGTGACCGCGAGCGCGACAGCGGACAGTTTGATACTGCAAAACGGATTTCCTATGCACCTACATGCTGTATGCTGATCCGCAGATCGGTGTTCGATCGTATCGGGACGATGGATAAGAATTATTTTGTCTATTACGACGATACGGACTTTTGCATGCGTGCACGCGAACGGGGTGTGTCGCTTTGGTACGATCCGGACGCAACGCTCTATCACAAAGTCAGCAGTCTGACCGGTGGCGAAACAAGCGATTTCTCTGTCCGCATTTGTACGCGCAACAAGGTTTATTTCATCCTAAAGCATTACAGCAATGTTGCTGCAATATTCTGGCTAGTCGTCTACCAGCTCTCTTTCCTCGGTCGTCTTGCGACACGGCGCGATAGTCTGATCACATATCGGAAAAAACAGCGTTCCTTCCGGCTGGGACTAGCAATGTTTTCGGAAGTCTCAAAAGGAGCCGATGACGCGATACCGCGACTGACGCCGAATAACTATTAACGTCGCCGCTACGTTGCAGCGCAGTTTCGCAGCCATTTCTGAAAGTTAATAGTTAGCATGTCAAGATTCGCTGCCGGGAGCCTCGGTTCTATCGTAGTTACTGCGTTTGTCGCATTTTTGCCGTTCGAGGATTCGATACTGCAAAACACGGGGCTCGGTTTTTTCGGCAGCAGCCTGTCCCTCCTACCCCTTTGCCTAATGCTCCTCGCCTATCCTGGTTGGGCAAGGAACCGCTACTTCCTCTGCATTCTGGGCGTGACCATCCTGTGCTCTGTTGTTGGTTTGCTTCTCAACCCGGAACTGGTTGGGACAGCGATCGGCCGTGGTATCCGCTTTTTTATCATCTGGATGACGTTTTTTGCGTGTCTGTTCTGGTTCCGGCGTTGGCATGATACCTTTACTACCACGCACGCGTATCTATTGATGGCAATACTGGGAATGTCGATCTTGATGGAACTCGCTACGCACGAATTTTTGATTGGGACAAGTGTATTTCACGCCAACATCTCCGGAAATATGCGTCCACGTGGATTTTCAGGCGAAAGTTCGCAGTTTGGCTATCAGATTGTCGTCGGATTTCTCTTCTGCGGATGGCTCTTACGCAAGAGGGTGGGATTTTTGCTGATCGCTGTCGCGGTGTCGTTCTTTTCGGGTTCAAAAGGCAGCCTCGCGTGCTTGGCAACGTCAATGTTCCTAGCAGTGGTATGGAACAGCAAAGGCAAAATAACGAAAGCTGCCGTCGGCGTAGTTGCAGTACCCTTGGTCATCCTCGTCTTTAATGTATTCTTAATCGATAAATTCCTCATCGACCTCGAGGATTATACGTCGATTTCCACGCGGTTGACCCTGACCATCCTGGCCGTTCAGTCCTTCGTTTTAAATCCCTTCGGTTACGGCATGACGGGATTTGCGACGATATTTGCGACAAATGGGCCCAAAGCCATCGCTTTCCTCGAGGGATATGGGATGTCAGGGTTGGGTTTCGCCGAGGTGCTGGAGATTTTTGACCCAACTGAAACTAAAAACCTCGGAATGAAATCCCTATTCCTTGAGATGGCGACAATCTACGGGGTGTTTGGTATTTATCTGATCGGAAAGGCTGCTAGATCAGCAGTGAGCTACTTTAATAAAGAAAGTGATATCGTAGGGCTAACTTTAACTTTTTTTATTATTCTATCTAATTTATTTTTTGTATCACCTGTCGCAGCTTACTTGACACCGATGGTCATCGGGGTCGTGCTTGGACGCGCACAAGTTGCTAAAGAAATCGCTGAGGACATCAAATGAGGATTCTTGTAGTGGCGCCGGATTGCCCCTACCCACCAAATCACGGCGGGAGAAAGGACGTATACACGCGTCTTGAACTTTTTCATTCCTTGGGTTACGACGTTCAACTCGTTTTCACTGCGTATGAGCAACCTGACCGCGCGGCCGTGAACCACCTGCAGACTCTGTGCAGCAAGGTAATATGGGTAAAACGCACAAAGTTGACCGCTTTTCTACCATTCTTCCAATCGTTTCAAGTGCGTAGCCGTAGCCAGTTGAGCAAAGTTTCATTCGATGTCGAATTTGATAGTGTCATTCTGGAATCCGAATATGTTGGAGCTATGCTCGATAACAGACGATTGGTGGCGCGCCGCGTTGGTTTGCGAATTCATAACAACGAAGAAATTTATTATAGAGCGCTAGCGAATTCTGCTACGAATTTATTGAAGAAAGCCTACTTTCTCGCAGAAGCAGTGTATTTCGGCAGGACTCGTGATAGGGTTTTCCGTAAAGTGGATGCCATTTATTTCATTTCGCATGACGAATTCAATTCTTCCCACAGCGAAAATAAACATTTTTTGCCGACTTATCTCGCGGCTGACCGCTTCAAGGAGTTTCAGGTTGGGACTTCAGTAATATTCGTCGGCAATTTATTCACGCATAACAATCTCGCCGCATTGAAATGGTATCTCCAGGAAGTGCACCCGCTGTTGCTTCCGATCTCAGAATACAAGCTTATCGTAGCCGGCAATACGCGCGGCTCCATACCGGACTTCCTCCAGGGTGACGACATACCCAAACTGTCATTTATCGATTCCCCGGTCGATCTGGCCGAGGTGTACAAGAACGGCGCAGTTTTTATCAATCCAATGCTGTCCGGTGCTGGTGTGAAAATCAAAACTGTTGATGCAATTGTACAAGGATTGCCTGTAGTTTCGACTACCGTCGGTGCCGAAGGAATTGGCCTGCGTGACAAGGAGACGGTTTTGATTGCAGACGATTCGGAGCACTTTCGCGATGCCGTTGCTTTGCTGCTGATAGATCGTGCCTACGCTCGGAAAATATTTGACAATGCCCATGCTTTCCTGATTAGCAATTACGGATCTGCGGAGCGCATTGTGGGGTTGCTCTAATCGCGCTCTGACCTAACGCTTCATTTTATTCTTGCATTATTCACTGGACGACCAAATGATTAAAGTTACTCCCGTTATTCTTTGCGGTGGCACCGGCTCACGTTTGTGGCCACTTTCCCGCGCGGGATTGCCGAAGCAATTTCTCATCCTTACAGGCGACGATAGTCTTTTTCAGCAGGCCGTGAAGCGCGTCAATCGCCTGACAGGTGGCGATATCGCCGTCGAGTCGACGCTGGTCGTCACAAACGAAGAGCATCGGTTTTTGGCGCTGGAACAGTTACGCGAGCTTGGAGGCAGTTCTGCAAAACTGATCCTTGAGCCTGCGGGGCGCAATACTGCGCCCGCTTTGACACTGGCGGCGCTGCAGGCAATCGCCCATGGCGACGATCCGGTAATGGTCGTGGTGCCTGCCGACCACGCTGTCGGCGATACAGTGGCGTTTGAGAGCGCGTTGAAACAAGCCATACATAGTGCCGCGGAAGGCAACATTGGAGTACTGGGTATTCAACCGACTAGCCCCGATACAGGTTATGGTTACATACAGGTTGGTGGCAGCCAAGGCGCGCATTCGGATTACATCGTGAGGAACTTTGTCGAAAAGCCGGATAGTGAAACTGCGGAACAATATATAGCTGCTGGCAATTTCTTCTGGAATAGCGGCATGTTCGTACTCCGTGCGAGCGTCTGGTTGGCGGTCATCCGACGCTTTCGTCCC
>Ga0265780_10002265_pt1 | contig 26362 bp, 23 predicted proteins | sample P1T30metagenome_FD_192432 | JGI IMG/M metagenome (GOLD analysis project Ga0265780, IMG submission 192432) | Plant litter microbial communities from East Loma Ridge, Irvine, California - P1 T30 | ecosystem: Environmental > Terrestrial > Plant litter > Unclassified | place: USA: California...
CCCGACGAGCTGCGGCAGCTCTTCGCCGGTGGCCTCGACGCGACGCAGGTCGCCGCCCGGTGGTCGGCCCTCGGCTGGACGCGGGCCGACGCCGCCGACCTGCGGGCGCTCCCGACCTCCGTGCTCAACCAGCTCGGCAACCTCGAGGGCATCCCCTACTGGGCGCGCGACACCGCGAACCGGACCGTGCTCGACGACCGCATCGCAGAGCAGGAGCGGCACCTGGACGACCTCCTCGCCTCGGACGAGTACGACGTCGCGGGGTCGAGGTACGGCGCTGCCCACGAACAGCTCCGCGCACTACAGGAGATCGAGAAGGCACTGAGGCAGGGCTCACGTGCCGGCGCACGATCCCTCGTCTCCTTGACCGCGGACGAACCACCCCTTGCAGCCGTCTCCATCGGGGACCTGGACGACGCGGAGAACGTCACGTGGGCGGTCCCGGGCATGGGCTCGAGCACCGCGGACATGACGGGGTGGACGAGCGCCGCCCAGAACATCTTCGACGTCCAGATCGAGACCGGAGGACCCGAAGATCGAGCCGTCATCGCCTGGATGGGCTATGACGCGCCGCCCGTGCCCGGCACCGGGAACCTCGACCCGGGAGTCCTCGGGTCGGGGCGGGCTGAAGAAGGCGGCGTCGCCCTCGGCGCTTCGGTCCGTGGACTGGCAGCCGTCAGGTCGGACATGCCGCCGACGACGAACGTGGTAGCGCATTCCTACGGGACGACGACTGCCGCGTACGGCCTGATCGAGGAGGGCGTGCACGTGGACACCTTCACCACCATCGCCTCTGCGGGCATCCCGGACGAGATCGACCACGCCGGACAGATCCACGCTGACGCGATGTACTCGGGACAGGCGCGTGCCATGATCCCGATCCTCGAGCACGGAAAAGGTGACGAGTGGGCCGCCGTCGGCAGGGACTTCAGCGTGGACCACCACCAGGACCCCATGGATGACGACTTCGGCTCCACCACGTTCGGCACGGACGGCTCGACGGGAATGGTGGGAGTCACTGATCACGGAGTGCACACCGACGGCAGCAGTGGCTATCTCGACCCGAACACCGAGTCGCTGTGGAACGTCGGGTACGCCACGACGGGGCATCCTGAGAAGATGACCGCTCATGTCCCCCAAGGCCCGACCACCCTCCAGCGTGCTCTGCTCGACGGGGCCAGTGGGTCTCTCCCGTGACCGGCCGGAAGCGCGGTCGGCGGATCATCGTCCCTACCGTGATGGTCACTGCCCTCGCGGTCCTGCTCACTGCCTGCAACGGAGGAACGCCCGTGGATCCTGAGGACGCCAAGAAGGACATCGTCGACATCGTGGACCGTTCGACGGAGGCCCTCGGCGGTGAGTGGGAGGTCTACAGCGGTCCTGCCGTCCAGGCCTGCACACAGGGCAACGGCGGGGGCGGCGCCGCGTACGTCTACATCAAGACGCGCCCGGGAGGACCGGACCCCGCCTCAGATGTGGTGACCATGGACGACCTGTGGCAAGGAGAGGGTGTCACGACGGAACGATCCCAGAGCGGCGGCAGAGTGCCCACGCTCAGGCTCCGCGGTCTCGGAGGGCCGTCCACGTCCCTGGGATTCACCGCCGATCCGGAGCGCTACACCGTCACGGGGCTGTCCGAGTGCGCTGACGGCGACGCGTCCGAGATGCAGGGGGAGGGCGAGTGAGGCCTGCGCCCCGTTGCGTCTCCCCCACGCTCTCGACGTACCGCAGAGCTGCTCGCTCCCCCCGCCCGCGCTCTCGCCCCCGCAGCGCGATGCAGGTCGTCTCGGTCCTCGTCGTTGCGCTCTGCCCTACGGCACTGCTGCTGGTGGGCTGCACCGGAGCAACACCCATGGCCACAGTGGAACCCGAGGACGCCCGGCAGGCGGTCGTCACGATCGTGGACGCCTCCGCGGAGGCCCTGGGGGGCGAGTGGGAGGTCTACAGCGGTCCGGCCGTGGAGGGGTGCACGAAGGGCGACGGCGGTGACGGCGCCGCGTTCGCCTACGTCCTCATGCGCGGACCCTCCGACGGCGACCCGGAGGCCGACGTCGCCGCGCTCGACGAGCTCTGGACGGATCGCAGCATCACCACGGAGAGCTACCAGAGCGGCGGCACCGCGCCGACCCTCGGCGTCCGTGGCGCCGGAGGCCCGACCACCAGCATCGACCTGCTGGCCGATCCCCGCGGCTACAGCATCTCCGCCGTGTCCGAGTGCGCCGACGGCAACGCGTCGGAGATGCAGGGCGACGGCGAGTGACCCGCGCCCGGCACGACGACGGCCGACGGCCACCGTCCGCACCGCCGTACGCTGCGGGCATGGACGTCTCCCTCCGCACCATGTCCGTCTCCGAGCTCGGCCCCTGGCTCGAGCGGTCGAACCGCGAGTACCAGGAGTCCCGGGTCGCGGCCGGCGAGTCCCCCGAGGTGGCCGCCGCGAAGGCCCGCGAGTCCCGCGAGCAGCACTTCCCGGGCGGCCAGCCGGCTGCCGGCCACCTCGTGCACGACGTCGTCGTGCCGGGAGAGGGCGGGACTCCTGTGGTCGTCGGGCACCTGTGGATCGCGCCGAGCACGCCGGGCAGCGCCGACTGGTGGGTGTTCGACGTCGAGATCGCCGAGGAGCACCGCGGGCGCGGCTGGGGCAGGGCCGCGATGCAGCTCGCCGAGACCACGGCCGCCGCGCACGGCGCCGAGACGCTCGGGCTGAACGTCTTCGGGCACAACGTGGTCGCTCGCGGGCTCTACGAGTCGCTCGGCTACGCGACGACGTCGGTGCAGATGCGCAAGCCGCTCGGTCCCGCAGACGATTGAGCGGGGCCGCGGGGCCGCGGGGCCGCGGGGCCGCGCGGGCTTCCGGCACGGCGCGCCGAACCGCGGCGCGGCGGCGAGGGGTCAGGCGTCGACGGGCTCGGCGTCGCGGAACCAGTCGAGCAGCGCCCGCACGGAGGGCGTGAGCTCGGAACGGTCGAGGGCGTCACCCACCCCTGCACCGGCGAGCTGCACGTACCCGGGGATCTCCGCGGCGAACTCGTCGGTCGTCGCCCGGTAGCCCATGGACCACGAGCCGAAGCGGCGCTCGGGCAGGGTCTCGCGGAGCACCACGGCGAGGTCGGAGTGCCGTGGGTCGGCGGCGATGACGGCGTAGCGGTGCTGCACGACCTCCTCGGGCCCTTCGAGCACCTGCACGAAGCGGCCGTCACGGTGCATGAGCATGCCGGACAGGCCGAGGCGCCGGTTGTTGGCACGGCTGTTCATGAGGAGGGTGGCGAGGTCGCCGTCCGAGAACGAGGTCCGAGCGCGACTGACGTAGACGAGGGAGAGCATGGTGCACCTTTTCGACGGGCTTGATCTCCCTCGAGGATCGCGCACAACGACACCCGTCGCCAGACCCCCGAGAGGGGCCTGGTGCGGCGGACGAAGGCGGGGCAGGCGGGCAGGAGTCGCGCCACCCGGACCGCGGGCGCCTCGCGACGCCCGCGGCCCGGCAGCCCACCCCGGCGTCAGTCGGTGATGCTGCTGCTCTCGCCCGCCAGCTCTCCGCCGTCGATGACGAACTCGGCGCCGGTCTGGAAGCTCGACTCGTCGCTCGCGAGGTAGACGACGAGCGCCGACACCTCGGAGGGCTCGCCGATGCGGTTCAGTGCGCCGAGCTGGTCGCCGAGGTCGAGGCCGGCCGTCATCGGGGTGCGGATGACTCCCGGGTGCACCGAGTTGGCGCGCACGTTCTCCGAGCCGAGCTCGAGCGCGACGGACTTGGTGAGGCCGCGGACGGCGAACTTCGAGGCGACGTAGCCGTGCGACCCGGCGACGCCCTGGATCCCTGCCGTGGACGAGATGTTGACGATCGACGACGGCGCCGACGCGACGAGCGCGTCGCGCGCTGCGGTGATGCCGAGGAACGTGCCCGTCGCGTTGATCGCGAGGATCTGCTCCCACTGCTGGCGGGTGTAGCTGCCGAGCGGGCCGAAGGTGACGATGCCCGCGTTGTTGACGAGAACGTTGAGCCCGCCGAACTGATCGACCGCGGTCGCGACGGCGGCGGCCCAGTCGTCCTCGCTCGTGACGTCGAGGTGCACGAAGAGGGCGGCATCGCCGAGCTCCTCGGCGAGCGCGCGGCCCTCGTCGTCGAGCAGGTCGCCGATGACGACCTTGCCCCCCTCGGCCACGATCGCCCGGACGTGCGAGGCTCCCATGCCTCGCGCTCCGCCGCTGACGAGGGCGATCTTGCTGTCGAGTCGTGCTGCCATGGTCGGGCTCCTTCGCCTGGTGTCGTCCTGTGCGGGACGCGGCCCCGCGAGCACTCCGTTGCGCGACGCGTGTTGCCGATGTGTCGAGACTAGGCCGAGGGCCTGAACGGGACGTGGGCGAGGTCCGCGCCCCCGGTCACCCCACCGAGCGCCGCCCCGCGCGCTCCGCGAACGCGTCGATCGCGGCCAGGACCTCGTCACTGCGCCAGAACGGCCCGAGCTGGTGCTCGGTCTTGCTCTTCACGATGCCGGCCTCGACGAGCGCCCGGAGCGGTGGGTACACGTTCGACTGCTGCACACCGAGCTCCGCTGCCGCCGTCGCACTGTCGAGCACCGGTCGACGAGCCAGCACGTCGAGCAGCCTCCAGGCGTTGGAGTGCCGACGCACCCTGAGCCGCTGGTCCCAGCTCTCCCGGATCGCGTCGATGTCGTCGACGAGCTGCCGCGCGTTGCGGACCGCCCGGAGAGAGGCCGCCGCGAAGGACGCGACGATGGGGTCGACGTCGCCGGCGCGGTAGGCGGTGAGGGCATCGTGGTAGCCCTCGACGTCGGCGAGCAGACCTGCCGACACGGGCACGGCGACGTTCCGCGTCACGCCTCGGTGCCGAAGCATCGACTGAGCGAGGGCACGTCCCGTGCGGCCGTTGCCGTCGCTGAACGGATGGATCGTCTCGAACTGTGCGTGCGCGACGGCCACGGAGACCAAGGGCGGGACGCTGAGATCGTGGCAGAAGTCCGTGAGGTCGTCGATGAGCCCGGGGACGTGTGTGTGGTGCGGTCCGACGTAGGAGGCCCCGAGGGGCGCGTCCGTCCGGGTGCCGATCCACACGGGTACGTCTCTCCACTCCCCCGGGGTGTGCCGCGGCTGGTGCTCCATGAGGACGGCGTGCATCCTGCTGATCGATGCCGCTGACGGATCTCGTGCGAGATCGATGGCTGCCTGCATCGCCTTGGTGTTCGAGGCGATCTCCTCGGCGTTCCTGCTCCTCCTCGCCCCGAGCTCGGCGCTGAAGATCGCACGAGCCGACGCGGTCAGGTTCTCGATCTGCGACGACGACGCGGCCTCCGAGCGGAGGAGGACGGGCGCGAAGGCCGAGACTCGCGCACCGAGCTCGGCGTCGAAGCGAGCGAGCTCGCGCGCGGCTCCTTCGGCGGCATCCTGCACGTCGCGGCTCGGGGAGGGCCGGAGTCCCGAGATCGTCGGCACGAGCGCCGAGTCGTAGCGGGTGCCCAGCACGGCTCGCTCTGCCTCCGGGCCCCAGGCCGCCACGTGGGAGGTGGGGACCCACAGGTGCGACTCGACGCCGATCGCCGGCCACGGAGCAGCAGAATTCATCATCACCCCTCGTTTTTTTCTGACTTTTCCCACTTTCTCATAATTTCCGCCGTCGCCGTTCTGACTTCCCCACGACCGCCCGGGCGACACGCGTCGCCTTGCGCCCGAGCCCCCGATCGTGCAGAGTGGAATCGTTCCCACACTGGAAACGATTCCACCCGGAGGTTCGATGACGACCATCAAGGACGTGGCCGCGCGCGCTGGAGTCGGCGTGGGCACCGCCTCGCGGGTCCTGAGCGGGCGTGGCCCCGCCTCGGCTGCCGCCCGGGTCGCCGTCGAGGCCGCTGCCGCCGAGCTCAGGTTCGTCACGAACGGTCCGGCTCGCTCGCTGCGCCGCAGCCGCACCGACGTGCTCGGGCTCCTGGTGTCGGACATCCGCAACCCCTTCTTCGCCGACCTCGCCCACGGGGCCGAGCGCGAGGCGCGCGCCGCCGGGTTCACGATCCTGCTCGCGAACGTCGACGAGGACCCCGAGCAGGAGCAGCGCTACCTGCGGGCCTTCGGGTCGCAGCGGGTCGACGGCATGCTCATCGCCCCCCAGGGGCACGACTCGACGGCCCTCGCCGAGCTCGTGGCGTCCGAGCGCCCCGTCGTCTTCGTCGACCGCACCCTCGCCGAGCTCGACGTGCCGTCCGTGACCTCCGACAACGCAGGAGGCGTGCGTGCGGCCGTCGAGCACCTCGTCGCCCAGGGCCACCGCACCATCGGGTACGTCTCGGGGCCGCGCACCGTCTCGACCTCGGTCGAGCGGCTCGACGCGTTCCACGCGGCGTGCACCGAGCTCGGGGTCGTCGTCGGCGACCTCGACGTGGCGCACGGTGACTACCAGGCCGCGAGCGGCGAGACCGCGACCGCGCGACTCCTGGACGCCGGCTCGCGGCCGACGGCCCTGCTGACCGCCGACGGCCTCATGGCCCTGGGCGCGCGCACCGAGCTGCGCCGCCGCGGCCTCGTCGACGACGTCGAGCTCGTCGCCGTCGACGACGCGGCCTGGTACGACCACGTCTCACCGGCCGTCTCGTCGGTCGTCAACGACGCCGACGAGATCGGCCGCCAGGGCGTGCGCCTGCTGGTCCGGCTCATGGCGGGAGAGACCGTCGACTCGGTCGTGGTCCCCACCCGCTTCGTGGCCCGCTCCGGCGCCCGCTCCGGAGCGGCATCGTGACCCCGGGCACGGCTCCTCGACGGGTCGTCGTCGTCGGCAGCGTCAACCGCGACCTCGTCGTCCGCACTCCGCGCCACCCCGCTCCCGGCGAGACCGTCATCGGCACCGAGCTCGAGCAGGGCGTGGGCGGGAAGGGCCTCAACCAGGCCGTGGCCGCTCGGCGGGCCGGTGCCGAGGTCGTGCTGGTGGCCGCCGTCGGCGACGACGACGCGGGCCTCGACGCCCGCGCGTTCCTCGAGCAGGAGGGCATCGACGCGTCGACGCTCGTGACGCTGCCGACGGCGGCTACGGGTCACGCCGTCGTCACCGTCGCCCAGGACGGCGAGAACAGCATCGTCGTGCTGCCGGGCGCGAACGCGGTGCTCGACGTCGAGCACCTCCGGCGCGGGCTCGCCGACCTCCACCGTGACGACGTCGTCGTCCTCCAGCACGAGCTGACCGGCGCGACGACGGTCGCCGCGGCCGCGATCGCCACCGCGGCGGGCGCCACCGTGGTGTGGAACGCCGCACCCGCGCCCGTCGACCGGGCCGACGTGCCCCTCGACGTCGACCTGGTCGTCGTCAACGAGCACGAGCTCGACGTCGTCGCGGGGCTGCTCGGCCTCGCCGACGACGGGCGCGACGGCACCGCGGCACCCGACCCGCGACTCCTGCGGGCCCGAGCGGTCGGCGAGCGCCTCGGCGCCGTCGTCGTCTGCACCCTCGGAGGCGAGGGCAGCCTCGTCGTCGACGGCGAGCGCCACGAGTCGGTGCCCGCGGCGCGGGTCGACGTGGTCGACACGACCGCGGCGGGCGACACCTTCATCGGCTACCTCGCCTGCACCCTGGGCGCGGGCCCGGTGAGCGCCCTCGACCTCGCCGTCGCCGGTGCCGCAGCGGGCATCACCGTAGGTCGGGCAGGAGCCGCGACCTCGGTGCCGAGGCGGGCGGAGGTCGACGAGGCCCTCCGCGCCACCTCCGGCACGGGCAGCCCGACACCGCACGCCGTCCCCGCGACCTGACCCCGCGACCGGTCGACCACCGACCGGCCGGCACCCGGACCACCCGACCACCCCGACCACCCCGACCATCTGGAGGACACATGATCGTCTCCCTCGGCGCAGACCACGCCGGCTTCCCGCTCAAGCAACAGGTCCACGACGCGATCGTGGCACTCGGCCACGAGGTCGTCGACTGCGGCACCGACGGCACCGAGCCCGTCGACTTCCCGGACATCACCGCCGCGACCTGCGCCCCGGTGCTGGCCGGCCGGGCCGACCGAGCGATCCTCGTCTGCGGCACCGGGGCAGGCGCGATCATGGCCGCGAACAAGATCCCGGGCATCCGGTGCGGCCTCGCGAACGAGCCCTACTCGGCCCACCAGGCCGTCGAGCACGACGACGCGAACGCCATCGCCCTCGGCGCGTGGCTGACGCCGCGGGCGTTCGTGCCCGAGATCGTCGAGGAGTTCCTCACCGCGACCTTCGACGACGACGACGACACCCGTCGTCGCGTCGCCAAGCTCGCGGCCCTCGACGACCGCACCTACCCCCTGCCCTGACCCCGCCGCCCGGGCACGTCCCTCCCCGATCAACGGAGATCCCATGACCAGCACCGCCCACCCGACCCCCCGCACCTCGGTGCGGGGCTCGCCGGACCGCCTCAAGACCTCGATCGCGGCCGGCATCGGCACGAGCGTCGAGAACTACGACTTCATCGCCTACGGCACCGCGTCGGCCCTGTACTTCGGCGCCGTGTTCTTCCCCGAGAGCGACCGCTTCATCGGCACCCTGCTGAGCTTCGCCACCCTCGCCGTGGGGTTCCTCATGCGTCCGCTGGGCGGTGCCGTCGGCGGGTACTTCGCCGACCGCTTCGGCCGCAAGCCGGTGCTCGTCGCGGCGATGATCGTCATGGGCGGTGCGACGTTCCTCATCGGCCTGCTGCCGTCGTACGCCACGGCCGGGGTGATCGCGCCGATCCTCCTGGTGCTCATCCGCATGCTGCAGGGCCTCGCCTTCGGCGCGGAGTGGGGCGGCGCCATCACCATGGCGTACGAGCACGCCCCGTGGAACCGTCGCGGCATGTACGCCGCGATCCCCCAGGCGGGCAACCCGCTGGGCATCGCGCTCGCGAGCGGCATGTTCGTGCTCAGCTCGGGCCTCGAGGGTGACTGGCAGTGGCGCCTGCCGTTCCTGCTCAGCGCCGTGCTCGTGGTCGTCGCCCTCATCGTGCGCTCGCGCCTCAGCGAGTCGCCCGAGTTCGAGGAGGCCAAGGCCACGGGCAAGACCGTGAAGAACCCGTTCCTCACCGCGATCCGGGAGGACTGGAAGAGCATCCTCCGCGTGGTCTCGCTGCGCATCGTCGAGTCGTTCACGTACTACTCGACCGCCACCTACCTGCTGAGCTACCTCACCGGGCGGTACCCCGACATCCGGCCCCTGGCACTGGGTGCGATCACGGCGGCCAGCATCCTGGCGATCTTCGTGACCTTCACCGCAGGCGCCCTCAGTGACAAGATCGGACGCAAGCCGCTGTACATCGGCGGATGCCTCGCGGCGATGGCGTTCGCGTTCCCGATGTACCTGCTCACCAACGACGCGGTGCCGGCGCTCGTCGTGCTCACCTTCGTGCTGGGCATCGGCCTCATCCACGCCACGCTCACGGGCGTGCAGGGCTCGCTGCTCACCGAGCAGTTCGGCACCTCGACCCGCACCACGGGTGCCTCGCTCGGCTACCAGATCGCCGCGTCGATCGGTGGCTTCGCACCGTTCATCGCCGCGCTGATGGTCGGAGCGTTCGGTTGGCCGGGCGCCTCGCTCGTCGTGCTGCTGGCCGCGACGATCGGCCTCGTCGGCATCCTCACCACTCGCGAGACGTGGTCGCGCGCCGACCGCGAGCGCGTGGCCCGCCAGCTGGCCGAGACCGAGTAGGCGCAGGAGGCGCGGGGCGGCCCCGCCCCGCGCCTCCTGCCCGGTAGCGTCGAGGGGACCACGTCAGGCGTGCTCCGGCACCCGACCGACCTCCCCGGAGAGATGGGCGTACCCCGATGGCCCCTGCACCACCCGCTGCGCACGACAGGTGGTACGTCGCCGCCCTGGCGACCCTCTCCGTCTCGACGGGCGCCCTGGACGCGGTGAGCTACCTCGCCCTCGACCACGTCTTCACGGGCAACATGACCGGCAACGTGATCTTCCTCGCCTTCGGCCTGCTCGACGTGGGCGAGCTGCCGGTCCTCAACCTCCTGGTGGCGCTGCTGGCCTTCGTCGCCGGAGCGGCGCTGTCCGCGATCGTGCTCCGTGCGCTGGGGGCGACCCGCCGCGCACCGGGCGCCAGCTTCGCCGTGCTCGGGGCGGTCACGGTCGTCACGGCCGTCGTCGCGACGCTCTGGTTCGTGGCGGGCGACCTGACGACCCTGCAGATGGCCGTCGCGACGGGCGCGCTCGCCTTCGGGCTCGGCGCCCAGGCCTCCGCCCTGAAGCCCGTCGGCATCCGCGACATCAGCACGGTCGTGGTGACGATGACCCTCGTCAACCTCGCCAGCGAGGGCGTGCTCACCGGTCGCCGCGACCCGCTGTGGCTGCGTCGCCTCCTGGCCCTCGTGACGATGGCCGTCGGAGCGCTGCTGGGGGCCCTGGTCGTCGTGCAGGTCGGCGGGGCCGTGGCGACGTGGGTCGCCGCGGGGGTCATGCTCCTCGGCATCGGTCTCCTCGGCATCGCGAGGCGCCGGGAGGTCGTCCCCGCCGCGGAGTGACGCCCGGTCGACGCCCGCGGCGGTCGACGCCCGCGGCGCAGCGACGCCCGCGGCGCAGCGACGGCGCGGCCGATGCCCTCAGGCGTCCGGTGCGACCGTGGTCCGGCCCAGGGCGGGCGACGTCTCGCGGAGGCGGTCCACGACGGCCGGGGGGACGCTCCGGCTCAGGTAGCCGATGCGCGACTCGCGCACGTGCCACCCCATGAGCTCCGTGGCACGGTCCGCGTCGCCCGAGTCGATCGCCGCGAGGATCGCGCGGTGGTCCGGCCAGAGCCTCTTGCCCCGGGAGAAGGCGTCGAGGGCGTAGAGCCACTCGATCTTGCGCGACAGCTGGCGCAGCAAGGTCGCGAGCGTCGCGCTCCCGCTCAGCTCGGCGATGCCGAGGTGGAAGCGCTCGTTGAGCTCGACGAGGCGCTCGAGCTCGCCCGCCTCGATGGCGGCGTCGCCCTCGTCGAGGATCGCCTCGAGCCCCGAGCGGAGGCGCCACCACTCCTCGGGACGCGACTCCTGGGTGAACAGCTCGCGGGCCCTGGTGGCCGCGCGTCGCGCGGTCGACATCTCGAGGGCCTCGCGCACCGCGAAGAGGTCGTCGGCCTCGTCCACGGGGATCTGCGCGATCCGCGACCCGACGTTCGGGCGCGACTCGACGAACCCCTCCGCCTCGAGGGCGCGCAGGGCCTCCCGCACCGGGACGCGCGAGACCCCGTGGCGCTCGGCGAGCGACGCCTCCGTGACGCGGGTCCCCGGCTGCAGGACACCCGCGATGATGTCGGCCCGGACGGCGTCGAGCACGCTCAGCACCCGGCCCCACCCCTCGCCCTCGGCCGGCGTGCGCGGGCACGCCGCGCCACGCCGCCGGTACGACCGCGCGGATCGTCAGAGGGCCAGGCTGGCACCGGGGATCGCTCCTAGGAGTTGGCGGGTGTAGTCGTCCCGGGGCGTGAGGAACACGTCGTCGACGCTGCCGGTCTCCGCGATGCTCCCGCGACGCATCACCACGACATCATGGGCGATCTGGCGGACGACGGCAAGGTCGTGGGTGATGAACAGGTAGCTGAGGCCCAGCCGGGACTGCAGGTCGGCGAGCAGGTCGAGGATCTGCTCCTGGACCAGCACGTCGAGGGCCGAGACGGCCTCGTCGCAGATGATCAGCTCCGGTTCGAGGGCGAGAGCCCGGGCGATCGCGACCCGCTGCCGCTGGCCGCCGGACAGCTCGTTCGGACGGGCCTGCGCGACGCTCCGCGGCAGGGCCACCTGGTCGAGCAGCTCGGCGACGCGCTGACGCCGCGTGACGCGATCGCCGACCCCGAAGATCCGCAGCGGCTCGTCGACGAGCCGTTCGATGCTGTACGTGGGGTCGAGCGACCCGTAAGGGTCCTGGAACACGGGCTGCACCCGTCGCCGCAGCGCCCGACGGGCGGCTCCCCTGCTGGCCGTGATGCCCTCGCCGTCGATCAACGCGGTGCCGGACGTGGCGGCCTCGATGCCCAGGACGATCCGGGCGAGCGTCGTCTTGCCCGAGCCGGACTCGCCGACCACCGCGGTGGTCGTCCCGCGGGCCACCTCGAACGAGACACCGTCGACGGCACGCACGGTCTCGCCGCGACGGCCCCTCAGCCGGTACTCCTTGACGAGGTCCTCGACCACGAGGATCGGGCCGGGCCGCGCCTCCTGCCCGTCGTCGAGCAGGCGCTCGTCCGTCCGCAGCGCGGCCGCGGCAGCGACGGTCGGGGCGGCCGCGACGAGCCGCTTCGTGTACTCGTGCTGCGGGTGGCGGAGGATCTGCTCGGGCGTGCCCGTCTCGACGATGCGCCCCTCGAGCATGACGACGATGCGGTCCGTGCGGTCCGCGGCGACGCCCAGGTCGTGCGTGATGAAGAGCAGGGAGGTGCCGTGCGCGTCGACCAGGGTCTGCAGGTGGTCGAGGATCTGCCGCTGCACCGTCACGTCGAGCGCCGAGGTCGGCTCGTCGGCGATGAGCAGCTCGGGACCGCGCGACAGGGCGACGGCGATGAGCACGCGCTGACGCATGCCGCCCGAGAACTCGTGCGGGTACTGCCCCGCGCGGCGGGCGGCGTCAGGGATGCCCGCCTCGGTCATGAGGGCGACGACGCGCTCCTCCACGGCGCGACGACCTCGGAGGCCACCGGCCCGGAGGGCATCGGCGATCTGGCCACCCACGGTCATCGACGGGTTGAGGTTCGTGGACGGGTCCTGCGGGACCAGTCCGATGCGGGAGCCCCGCACCGTGCGCATCCGGGCCTCGCCGGCCGAGGCCAGCTCGTCCCCGTCGAGGCTGATGCTCCCGCCCGTGATGCGTCCGGCACCCGGCAGGAGGCGCAGGACCGCGGCGACGACGGTCGACTTCCCCGATCCCGACTGACCGACGATCGCGACCCGCTCGCCACGACCGACCCGGAGGTCGACGCCGTGCACGACCTCGTTGTCGCCGAAGGCGACCCTGAGGTCGCGGACGTCGAGCAGCGGGGCGGAGCGGATGGGGTCAACGTCCTGCTGCATAGGCCTGCGCTCCTCGGGGGTTGGCGGCGGCGGACAGCACGCCCGTCGCGGGGTCTCGGGTGACGCTCGACAGTCGGCCGAGCGACCAGTCGCCCGCCCGGGTGACCCGGTGCCCGCGCTGCTCGAGCCCGGCGATGACGTCGTCGCCGAGCCGGTCCTCGACGACGACGCCGCCCGGGGTCCAGGTGCGCGGCCAGAACGAGCCCGGGAACGAGGTCGTGTGCAGTGCAGGGGCGTCGATGGCCTGCTGGGGCGACCAGCCGCCGACGAGGGTCCGCAGCAGGTAGAGCAGCTGCCACTGGTCCTGCTGGTCACCGCCCGGCGAGCCGAGTGCCACGACGGGCTCGCCGTCGCGCAGCACGAGGGTCGGCGTCAACGTCGTGCGGGGCCGCCGGCCGGGCTCGAGCGACGACGCCGTGCCCGGTTCGAGCCACGTCATCTGCAGGCGGGTGCCCAGGCAGAAGCCGAGCTCGGGGACGGTCGGCGACGACTGCAGCCACCCGCCGGAGGGCGTGGCCGACACGATGTTGCCCCAGCGGTCGACGACGTCGAGGTGGCACGTGTCGCCGCGCGTCTCGCCCGTGGGCGAGAGGGGCAGCTCGGCGGCGACGGCCGCGACGTCGGCGGTGTCGTCGTCGTCGTCGAACGCGCCCACCGTGGGCTCGCCGACGCCCGAGGCTTCGCCGACGGTGTGCTCGGTGCGGAGCGGGACGATCGTGCCGGCACCCGTGCCGACGTCGCCCGGGCGCAGCTCGTGCGAGGCCTCGTCGGAGATCAGCCCGCGGCGCTCGGCCGCGTACCCCGCCGAGAGCAGGAGGTCGAGGGGCACGTCGCCGTCGCCGTAGTACGCCTCCCGGTCGGCCATCGCCAGTTTCTGCGCTTCGAGCACGGTGTGCGCCCCGGCCACGGTCGACGGGTCGAGCAGGTCGTCCGCCAACGGGTCGAGCATCACGAGGACCTGGAGCAGGGCGGGGCCCTGTCCCCAGGCGCCCGTCTTGGCCACGGTGTGCCCGCGGAACTCCACGGTCGCCGCCGGCTCGGTGGTCGCCCGGAACGCGGCGAGGTCCGAGCCCCGGATCACGCCGGCGTGGTCCGTCCCCGACGCGTGCCGGTGCGGCGTGCGCACGAAGGCGTCGATGCTCCGGGCCACGAGCCCCTCGGCCCATTCGGTGCGGGCGGCGTCGATGCGCGCCCGGCGCGGGTCGCCGTCGTCGGCCGACACCGCGCCTCCTGCCGCCACGAGGCCGTCGAGCACCCGGGCGTAGGCCTCGTTCGTCACGAGGGCGCCGGGCGCGGGCGCCGCACCGTCGACGAGCCACCGGTCGGCCGAGGTCGGCCAGTGCCCGGTGAACAGCGGCGCCACCGTCTCGATGGTCTGGGCGACGCGGGCCGTGAGGGGGTGCCCGTCGCGGGCGTAGCCGATCGCGGGGGCGAGCACGTCGGCGAGCTCCCAGGTGCCGTGGTCGCGGAGGAGCAGCAGCCAGGCGTCGACGGCACCGGGCACCGCCGCCGCCAGCGCACCGGACCCGGGGACGAGGCCGAGGCCCTCCGCGCGGTAGTGCTCGATGGTGGCGGCTGCCGGTGCGGGACCCTGACCCATGAGGACCGTCGGCGTGGGGTCGTCGGCCGTCGCGAAGATCGCGGTCATGTCGCCGCCGGGGCCGTTGAGGTGCGGCTCGACGACGTGCAGCACGAAAGCGCCCGCGACGGCGGCGTCGAAGGCGTTGCCGCCCCGCTCGAGGACCGACTGCGCCGACGCCGTCGCCAGCCAGTGCGTCGAGGCGGTCATGCCGAAGGTGCCGAGCAGGTCGGGTCGGGTGGTGAAGGCAGGAGGCGCGGTGTAGGTCACGAGGTCACTTCCGTTCGCTGGAGGTCGGGTCGAGCGCGTCGCGCAGCGCGTCGCCGAACAGGTTGAAGCCGAGGCAGATGACCGCGATCGCGAGACCGGGGACCACCGCCGCGAACGGTGCCTGGCCGAGGTACTGCTGCGCGTCCGAGAGCATGATGCCGAGACTGGCGGTCGGCGGCTGGATGCCGAGTCCGAGGAACGACAGGAGCGCCTCGCCGATGACCGCGACCGGCATGATGACCGTCGCCTGGACGATGATCGCGGACACGCAGTTGGGCAGCACGTGCTGGAAGATCACGCGCAGGCCCGAGGCGTCCATCGTGGTGGCGCTGAGCACGAAGTCGGTCGACCTGACGCGGAGCGTCTCGCCGCGCACGACGCGGATCATGGTGGGGATCTGCGCGATGCCCAGCGCGACCACCGCGTTGCCGAGGCTCGGACCGCTGATGGCGGCGAGCGCCACCGCCACGATGAGGAACGGGAACGCCAGCATCACGTCGGTGAGCCGCGAGACGATCGCGTCGAGCCAGCGCCAGTACCCGGCGACGAGGCCGAGGGGCGTGCCCACGACGACGGCGAGCAGCACGCTGAGCGCCCCGACGACGAGCGACACCCGGATGCCGTGGACGGCACGGGAGAAGATGTCGCGGCCGAGGTCGTCGGTGCCGAGCACGTACCCCACGGTGCCGGGCATCTGGAAGGGTGCGTCGAAGTGCACCTCGGCGGGGCCGTGCGGGGAGATCACGGGTGCGAGCACGCCGAGCAGCACGACGACCGCCAGCATCGCGGCACCCGCGATGCCGAGCCTGTTGCGGCGCAGCTGGGACCACACGCGCCCGCGGGCGGAGCCGAGGTCGGCTCGGGTCTCGAGGACGGTCACGAGGAGGTCCCTCCCACTCGGATGCGGGGGTTGATGACGGAGTACAGCACGTCGACGACGAGGTTGATGAGGATGTAGCCGACGGTGATGACGAGCACGACGGCCTGGACGACCGGGTAGTCGCGGGTGAAGACGGCGTCGAGCGTGAGCTTGCCGAACCCCGGCAGGGCGAAGATGCGCTCGGTGACGACGGCCCCCGAGATGAGGCCGCCGAGCTGCAGGCCCACGATCGTGACGACGACGATCATCGAGTTGCGCAGTCCGTAGCGCAGCAGCACCCGGCCCCGGCTGAGCCCCTTGGCACGGGCCGTGCGCACGTAGTCGGTCTTCATCGTCTCGATCATCGACGCGCGGGTCTGGCGCATGATGACCGCCGCCAGCGAGGTCCCGAGGATGAGGGCCGGCAGCGTGAGGTGGACGAGTGCCTGGACGGGGTCCTCGCTCACCGGCACGTACCCGGAGGCGGGGAAGAGGCCCAGCCCCACGGCCAGCCACAGGATCGCCAGGATCCCGAGCCAGAAGTTCGGCACGCTGAGGCCGACGAGCGCTGCGGCGTTGGCCATCCACTCGGGCCAGCGGCCGCGGTACCGCTCGGCGACGACCCCGAGGGCGACCCCGACGACGACGGCGACCGCGATCGCGTAGAGCGCGAGCCACATCGTGACCGGCAGGGTGGCGCCGATCAGCTCGGTGACCGGCGTGCCGGTCCGGGTCGACTCTCCGAAGTCGCCGCGCACGAACGAGCTGACGAACCGGACGTACTGCACGAGCAGCGAGTCGTCGAGGCCCAGGTCGGTGCGGATCGCCTGCACGCGCTCCGGCGAGGCCTCCTCCCCCGCCAGGGCGAGGGCCGGGTCGCCGGGCAGCTGCCGCACGCCGACGAAGACGACGATCGAGGCGAGCACGAGAGTGACCAGCGACTGCCCCAGGCGGGAGAGGAGGTACCGGGCCACGGGGTCAGCCCGCCTCGACGAACGCCGCGTCGCTCAGCCGCACGACCCCGTCGGCGAAGGTCGAGACTCCGGCGATGTCGTTCGACAGCGCCGTGAAGCTGCGGGTGCGGTAGACGTAGATGATCGGCGAGTCCTCCTGGACCTGCTCGACGACCTGCCCGTAGAGCTCCGCCCGCTCGTCGACGTCGGTGGTCGCCGCGGCGTCGCCGAGGAGCCCGTCGACGTCGGAGTCGCTGTAGCCGCTGTAGTTGTTGCCGGCTCCCGTCGAGAGGAAGTTGAAGATGTTGCCGTGGGGGTCGATGCGGCCGGACCAGCCGAGCTGGAGGGCCTCGAAGTCGCCGCGGCTCTGCACGTCGAGGAGCGTCGAGTACTCGACGGGCGTGATCGAGAGCTCGAAGCCACCCTCGGCGACCTGGGCCTGCAGCGCCTGGGCGAAGCGCACCGTGTCGGGGTTGTTGCTCACCTGCATGTCGATGGCGAGGGGGGTGGTCACGCCGGCGTCCTCGAGGATCTGCTGAGCCCCCTCGGGGTCGTACTCGGGGCAGGCCTCGCTGGCGTCGGTCGAGAAGGCGCTGGCGGGCGAGATCGGTGAGCACGCCGGGTCGTAGAACCCGTTGAAGACGGAGGCGACGAGGGCCTCGCGGTCGATCGACATGGAGAGCGCGCGGCGGATCTCGGGGTCGCTGGCGAGGGGCGTGTCGATCTGCACGGGGTCGGTGCCGACCCCGTCCTGGTTGCCGATGTTGACGGTCAGGCCCTGGTACCCGAACGAGCCGATCTCGAGGACGGTCAGCGAGTCGTCGTCCTGCAGCGACCCGACGTCCTGCGTCGACATGCTGTCGGCCACGTGCACGTCGCCCGACCGGAGGTTGGCGGCCCGGATGCTCGCGTCGGTGATGATCCGGTACGTGATGGTGTCGAAGTGCGCGGACTCCGCGTCGTAGTAGAGCGGGTCGCGCTCGACGGTGATCGAGGTCTGCGGCACGCGCTCGACGAACTTGTAGGGCCCGACGCAGACGGGAGCGTCACCGAAGTCGTCACCGGCCGCGGCGAGCGCCGTCGGCGACATGACCATGCCCGCGCGGTCGGCCAGGGCCGCAGTGAGCGGTGCGAAGGGCTCGGAGTACGTCACCTCGACGGTCGAGTCGTCCACGGCGGCGATGTCGCTGACGGGCCCGAGCTCGCTGCGACGGGACGAGTCCTCCTTGTCGAGTCCCCGCCGCAGCGTCGTGACGACCGCCTCGGCGTCGAGCGGGGTGCCGTCGGCGAAGACCGCGTCGGTGCGGACCGGGATCGTCACCGTGAGACCGTCGTCGGAGACGTCGGGCAGGTCGGTCGCCAGCAGGGGGACGATGTCGCCCTCGGCGTCGATGTCGTACAGCTTCTGGCACATCGTCTCCATGACGTACCGGGTGTAGAGCGAGGAGGAGGTCGTGGGGTCGAGCCGGTCGGGCTCGGCCGAGAGGGCCATGACCAGGTCGCCGCCCTCGACGATCGTCTGATCGCCGATGGGGGCGGTGGGGACGTCCTCTCGGGCGGTGTCGGAGGTCGTGGCGGTCTGGACCTCCTGGCAACCGGTCACCGCGAGGGCGATGCCGAGGGCGGCGGCGGGCAGCGCGAGGGTGCGGCGCCGGGGGGACGAGGGACGAGGCATGCGGGGTCCTGATCTCGGGGAGGGACGGGCGGGGTGGGGAGGGCTGCCGGGTGGGATCCGTGGTCTCGGGGAGCGGACCGGTCGTTCGGGGTGAAGATTGAATGCAATCAAGCTCGACGACACGCCTTCGTATACAGCGCGTTACGAGCGTGTAAAACGTCACGAGGAGGACCATGAGCGATCACCGGTCCTCCGCCGTCGGGTCCGCCTACGCCCGCCGCGCCGCCGAGTACGCCGAGCAGCTCGGCTCGATGGCCGCGGTGCACCCCGCCGACGAGCACCTGGTGACGACGTGGGCGGAGGGCCTGGACGGGCCGCTCCTCGACTCCGGGTGCGGTCCCGGGCACTGGACGGCCCACCTCGCCGGGCGCGGCATCGACGTGCGCGGCCTGGACCAGGTGCCCGCCTTCGTCGAGCACGCCCGCGCGGCGCACCCCGGGGTGCGGTTCGACGTCGGCGACGTCGACGCCCTCCCCCACCCGACTGACGGGCTGGCCGGGGTGCTCGCCTGGTACTCGCTGATCCACCACGACCCCGACGCCCTCGGCCGGCCCCTCGACGAGGTCGCCAGGGTCCTGCGACCGGGCGGCGAGCTGCTGGTCGGCTTCTTCGTCGGCGACGAGGTCGAGCCGTTCGACCACGCCGTCGCGCCGGCCTGGCGCTGGAGCGTCGCCGCCCTCACCGACCGGCTGCGCGCCTCCGGCCTCTCGGTGCTCGAGGCGCACACGCGCGTGGCCGCGACGCCGGGACCGCGCCCGCACGGCGCGGTCCTGGCGCGGCTCGACGGTCAGTCGTCGAGGTTCGCCGGCCGCCCCGGGCCGGGCCGGGGCCCTAAGCTCGGCGCGTGATCGCCGCCCACCGCCGCAACCTCATCCTCGAGATGATCCGCGTCGACGGTGCCGTCTCGATCTCGGCGGCGGCCGAGCGGGTCTCCGCGTCGGTCGTCACGGTGCGGCGCGACCTGGACCAGCTGGCGAGCGAGGGCCTCGTCGCCCGCACGCACGGCGGGGCCGTCGCCTCGGGCTCGTCGCGCGAGCAGCCCTACCTCGAGAAGCTCGGGCAGGCCGCGCGCGAGAAGGCCGCCATCGGCCGCCTCGCGGCCGAGCTCGTGCACGACGGCGACACGCTCGTCATCGGCCCCGGCACGACGACGGAGGCGCTGGCCGAGAACCTGCGCGGCTCCAGCGGCCTCACCGTCGTCACGAACTCGCTGCCCGTGGCCGAGATCTTCGTGTCGTCGCCCGAGGTCGAGGTCATCATGACCGGGGGCTCGCTGCGCGGGTCGATCCGTGCGCTGACCGGCGACCCGACGATCGCGCTCCTCGGCGGGCTGCACGCCGACAAGACGTTCCTCTCGGGCAACGGCCTGGCGGCCGACTTCGGGCTCTCCACCCCCGCCCTCGCGGTCGCGGACTCGGACCGGGCGATGGCGCGCGCCGGGTACCAGGTCATCGTGCTGGCCGACCACACGAAGCTCGGCGTCCGCACCGCGGTGCGGACCGTGCCCACCGCCGAGATGACGCACGTCGTCACCGACGCGGCGTCGCCGGCGCACGAGCTCGACGCGCTGCGCGAGGCCGGCGTCGACGTGCACGTCGCCACCGCCTGACCCCTCCGGCAGCCGCTCAGAAAGCCACATCGGGCTCTCCTGGGTGAGAGATCGACGCTCGTCGACCTGAGCCCTGCTCATGCCATGTACCCCGCAGCCGTACCGCGGGACGCGCACCTACGCGGTTCTACCGGCCTGCACAGCGGAGATGACGACCACGACGCCACCTCGCCGTACCCCGGCGCAGCCGATTCCCGACGATCTCTCTCTTGTTTCTTTTCTTCGCATTCTGATAGCTTCTGCACAGTCAGCAACGTTGCTGACGCTGCACGTTCAAGGGAGAACGCATGTACCAGGTCACGAGGCGCACGCTCTGGGTGCGGAGCGCCGTGGTCGTCGCGGCGGCGGGGCTCGCCCTCACCGGCTGCACGAACGAGGGCACCACGGCCGCCGGCGGCGGCTCCGGGGACGCGGCCGAGGCGGTCAGCCCGACCGCGAGCAGCGGCGAGGGCTGCACGATGGACACCTACGGCGGCGACGGCGTCGAGGCGGTCGACCTCGCGGGCGCGAAGATCGGCTTCTCGCAGTCCGAGCCCGACTCCGCGAGCTTCCGGGCCGCCGAGACGCAGTCGCTCAAGGACGCCGCGGCCGACGCGGGCGCCGAGCTCGTCGTCACCAACGCGAACAACGAGCTGCCCAAGCAGATCAGCGACATCCAGGACCTCCTGAACCAGGGCGTGCAGATCCTCGTCGTCGCCCCGGTCAACTCCGACGGCCTCGACCCGGCGCTCAGCGCGGCGTCCGAGGCCGGCGTGCCCGTCGTCACCATCGACCGCAAGGTCACGAACACGGCGTGCGAGGACTACCTGACGTTCCTCGGCAGCGACTTCGTCGACCAGGGCAAGCGCGCCGCCGACGCCCTCGCCGTGGCCACCGACGAGAAGGCCAACGTCGCCGTGCTGCTGGGCCCGTCGGGCAACAACGTCACCGACGGCCGCCAGGAGGGCTTCGTCGACCAGGTCGCCGCGGAGTACCCCGACATCACGATCGTCGCGCAGCAGACGGCGAACGCCAGCCGCTCCGAGGGGCAGGACGTCACGGCGCAGCTGCTGCAGTCGAACCCCGACATCGACGCGATCTACGCCTTCAACGACGAGGAGGGCCTGGGCGCGATGACCGCGATCAGCGACGCGGGCAGGACCCCCGGCGAGGACGTCAAGATCGTGTCGATCGACGGCACGCGCAACGCCGTGCAGGCGATCGTCGACGGCTCGTACAACGCCGTGATCGAGTCGAACCCGCGCTTCGGCCCGCTCGTCTTCGAGACGCTGGAGTCGTTCTACGCGGGCGACGCGATCCCCGAGGACATCATCATCCAGGACGGCGAGTACACCCCGGACAACGCCGAGCAGGACCTCGACCAGTCCTTCTGACCCGGTCCTCCGCAGGAGGCACGGTGCGGTCCGTCGCGGACCGCACCGGTGCCTCCTGCGCGCCCTCGCCCACCGCCTCGCACAGAAGGGCCCGTCGATGACGACGACCTCCCCGCCCCCGCCCGCCACGGCGGAGCAGCCGACCACGCCCGCCCTGCAGGCCGACGGGGTCACCAAGCGCTTCGCCGGCGTGACCGCCCTCAGCGGCGTCTCGTTCAGCGTGCAGCCCGGCTCGATCCACGCCCTCGTCGGCGAGAACGGCGCCGGCAAGTCCACCCTCATCAAGGTCCTCACGGGCGTGCACCGCCCCGACGAGGGGCGCCTGCTGCACCACGGCGCCGAGACCTCGTTCGGCCGGGCCGCCGACGCGCAGGCCGCCGGCATCTCGACCGTCTACCAGGAGGTCAACCTGGTGCCGCTGCTCAGCGTGGCCCGCAACGTGTTCCTCGGCCGCGAGCCGCGCACGCGCCTCGGCCTCGTCGACGTGCGGCGCATGGAGCGCGAGGCCCGGCAGATCACGCGCGACCTCGGCGTCGACGTCGACGTCACGGGCGACCTCGGTCGCCTCGGCCTCGGCATCCAGCAGATGATCGCCCTGGCCCGCGCCGTGAGCATCGACGCCCGCGTCGTCATCATGGACGAGCCGACGTCGTCGCTCGAGCGCCGCGAGGTCGACACCCTGTTCACCGTCGCCCGGCGCCTCCGCGACCAGGGCGTGGCGATCGTCTTCGTCTCGCACCGCCTCGACGAGCTCTGGCAGCTCTGCGACGCCGTGACGATCCTCCGCGACGGGCGGGTGGTGCACACCGGCGAGATGGCGACGCTCTCGCGGCGGGAGCTCATCTCGCACATGCTCGGCCGCGACATCGACGACGTCGCCGCGCACGGCGCGACCGGCTTCGGCGACGCCCCCGCCACCGCGGGCGCCACGGGCGCAGGCAGCGCAGGAGGCGCCGCCCCCGCCCCCGCCGGAGCCCTCGTGGGCAGCGGGGTCGGCTCCACCACCTCCACCCCGGCCCTCAGCGCCGACCCGGTGCTCAGCGTGACCGGCCTCGACGCCCGCGCGGCCCTGCACGACGTCGCGTTCGACGTGCACCAGGGCGAGGTCCTCGGCCTCGCCGGCCTGCTCGGCAGCGGACGGAGCGAGACGGTGAAGGCGGTCTACGGCGCGCTGGCCACCGACGGCGGCGAGGTCCGGGTGGGCGGCCGGCCCGTCCGGCGCAACTCGGTCCGCGCCTCGCTGTCGGCGGGCGTGGCGCTGCTCAGCGAGGACCGCAAGGCGGAGGGCATCGTCCCCGAGCTCAGCGTCCGCGACAACATCGTGCTCGCGGTCATGGACCGCGTCTCGACCTTCGGGGTGATCAGCGACCGCAAGGTCGACGCCCTCGTCGACACGTTCGTGCGCCGGCTCGGCATCAAGGTGTCGAGCCCCCGGCAGCTCGTGTCACAGCTCAGCGGCGGCAACCAGCAGAAGGTCCTGATCGCCCGGTGGCTGTGCACCGAGCCGCGGGTGTTCCTGCTCGACGAGCCGACGCGCGGCATCGACGTCGGCGCCAAGCGCGAGGTGCAGGGGCTCATCGACGAGCTCGCCGCCCGGGGGCTGGGCGTCGTGCTCATCTCGAGCGAGTCCGACGAGCTCGTCGAGGGGTCGGACCGCGTGGTCGTCCTCCGCGACGGCCGCGTCTCGGCGCGGCTCGACGGCGACGACGTGACCAGCTCGCGCCTGCTCGCCGCCCTCGTCGGCGACCCCGCCTCCGACGACGCCGCCGGCACCGACCCCGAGGAGGGCGCCCGATGAGCACCCAGGCCACCGCGCAGGAGTCGCGGACCGAGCCCGGCAGGGCCCGTCGCCGCCCCGACGCGGCGTGGGTCGCGCGCAACGGCGTGTACCTCGCCCTCGTCGTGCTCGTCCTGCTCAACATCGTCATCACGCCGTACTTCGTCAGCGCGTCGAACCTGCGGCTGCAGCTGATCCAGGCCGCCCCGGTGGTCATCGTCGCCCTCGGCATGTCGCTCGTCATCGGCACGAAGGGCATCGACCTCGGCGTCGGCTCGGTGATGGCCCTGTCGGCGGCGATCATGCCGCTCTACATCGGCTACGGGACGCTGCCGGCGATCCTCGTCGGCGTCGCCGCCGGGCTGGTGACCGGCTTCGTCGCCGGCACGCTCGTCTCGCGGCTGGGGCTGCAGCCGATCGTCGCGACCCTCGCGATCTTCGTCGGCGGCCGCGGGCTGGCGAACGTCATCGGCGGCCAGATCAAGAACCTCAGCGACCCCGGGCTCGTGCGGCTCGGCAGCGGCTCGACGCTCGGCGTGCCGAACACGGTCCTCGTGGCGGCCGTGGTGTTCGCGGTCGTCTGGTTCGTCGTGCGGCGCACGACCTTCGGCCGGGGCGTCGAGGCCATCGGGGGCAACCCGCGGGCCGCCGAGCTGGCGGGACTGCGCCGGGCGCGCATCCTGCTGATCGTCTACATGGTCGCCGGGGTGCTCGCCGCCGTCGCGGGGGTGCTCGCCGCGGCGCGGTCGCAGGCGAGCGACCCGCGCACCCTGGGGCTGCTCATGGAGCTCAACGCCATCGCGGCCGTCGTCATCGGCGGCACCCCCCTCACCGGCGGCAAGGTCCGCGTCGTGGGCACGGTCGCGGGGGCGCTGCTCATGCAGCTGCTCGTGTCGACGCTCGTCGCCCAGGACGTGCCCGACTCCGTGGCCCAGATGATCCAGGCCGGCGTCATCGTCGTCGCCGTCTGGGTGCAGCTCGGAAGGAAGAGATCATGACGCACTCCCCCGCCCCCGTGCTCGAGCAGGCCGCCGACTCGACCCGCGTGGTCCGCACCCGGCGCTCCCGCGGCGAGGTGCTCGCCCGGCTCGCCCAGCGCAACGGTGCCCTCGCCACCCTGGTCGTGCTCGTCCTCGTCATGGCCGTCGCGTTCCCGTCGTTCTCGACGGCCGGCAACCTCAGCCAGATCGCGATCCAGTCGTCGTTCTTCGCCCCGCTCGCGCTCGGCATGACGTTCGTCATCTTCACCGGCGGCATCGACCTCAGCGTCGGCTCGGTCTACGCGCTCGGCGGCGTGCTCGCCGCGTGGGGGTCGCAGTACGGCCCGGTCGTCGCGGTGCTGCTGCCCCTCGCGGGCTGCGGGCTCATCGGGCTCGTGCAGGGCACGATCATCGCGCGCACGGCGATCCCCGCCTTCATCGTCACGCTGGCCGGGCTGCTCTTCGCCCGCGGGCTGCTGCTGATCCTCACCGACGAGGGGTCGACGACGTACAAGGTGCCCGCCGACAGCGGGTTCCTCGAGCTGTCCCGGGGCACCTTCCTGGGGCTCGGCTGGCCGGTGTGGATCACGGTCGTGCTCGTCGCGGTCGGGGTGCTCGTGCTGCGCCGCACCTCGTACGGCTCGACCCTGCTCGCCGTCGGCGGCCAGGAGGACGCCGCCGAGCTCATGGGGCTCCCGGTGCGCCGGTCGAAGGTGATCGTCTACACGGTCTCGGGGCTGCTCGCCGGCCTCGCGGGCGCGCTCACCGCGTCGTACACGGCCTCCGGCGTGACGACCCTCGGCGTCGGCCTCGAGCTCACGGCCATCAGCGCCGTCGTGCTCGGCGGCACCCTGCTCACCGGCGGCGCCGGCACCGTGTTCGGCTCGCTCGTCGGCATCGTGCTGCTGCAGGTCGTCGCGAACCTCATCAACAGACTCGGCCTGACCAACTCCAACTGGCAGGCCGTGGTGAACGGCGTCCTCCTCGTCGCCGTCGCCGTGGGACAGGTGCAGCTGTCCCGGATCCAGGCCCGGTCCCGCCCCGGCGACGACTGAGCCCCTGCACCGCCACCGAACACCCTCCAGGAAGGTCAGTTCATGTCACAACCACGACGAAGTGGTCCACCGACGCGAGGGGGCGCCGCCACGGCGCTCGTCCTCGCCGCGGTCATGGCCGCCACCCTCGGCCTCGGCCAGACGGCGCAGGCCGCCGGCACGCCGACGCCGTCGCCGTCCGCCTCCTCGGCGCCCGGCGCCGAGCCCACGGCCGCGCCCACCGCCGACCCGACGGCCGAGCCGGTCGCGCCGAGCGCGGCGCCCACCGCCGAGCCCGAGCCCGCGGCACCCACCACCCAGGCCGCTCCCGACCCCGCCGCCGAGCCCGCGCCTCCTGCCGTCGCACCGAGCGCGGTCGCGACGAACGGCCTCAAGGGCGAGTACTTCCGCCTCGGCGGAGCGCCCGGCTTCGAGCTGATCGCACCGCCGACCGCCACCGTGCTCGACACCGAGATCGACTACGGCAACCTCGTGCCGGTCTTCGCCGAGCGCACCGGCCAGGGCGAGAACGCCGGCGCGAGCTGGACGGGCACCATCACGGCGCCCGCCACCGGCACGTACACGTTCTCGGCCAAGGGCGACAACGGCATGCGCCTGTGGATCGACGGCGACAAGGTCATCGAGCACTGGGTCAACGACTGGGAGATCGAGCAGGTCGGCACGCCCGTCCAGCTCACCGCCGGCGAGGCCGTGCCCTTCCGCTTCGACATGTTCCAGGCGACCGGCGGGGCGAACATGCACCTCAGCTGGACCGGCCCGGGCGTCGCGAAGTCCATCGTCCCCCTCGAGGCGTTCGCGCCTCCTGCCGACTTCGCCGTGTACCCGGTCCAGGCCACCGTGCCGGAGGCCGGTGACGTCATCGACGTCGTGCTGCCGGGCACCGTGGCCGGCGTCGAGACGGTCGCCGACCACCTCACGCTCTCGGTCGACCAGACCGGGTTCCCCGTCGAGGCGGTGACGCTCGCCGCCGACGGCCTCGGGCTCGTCGTCACGCCCGGAGGCCCGATCCAGCAGGGCACGGACGTCCGCGTCGCGTACGACGGCCTCGGCGGCCTCACCGTCGACGGCGTCGCCGTGCCCGCGTTCGACCAGCCGGTCGTCAACCTGTCGACCTACGTGCTCACCACGCCGTGGGCCGAGGACGTCGACCCGACGGCCCCGCTGCCCGAGTACCCGCGCCCGCAGCTGGCGCGCGAGGCGTGGCAGAACCTCAACGGCCAGTGGCAGTTCGCCG
>Ga0265780_10002266_pt1 | contig 26346 bp, 23 predicted proteins | sample P1T30metagenome_FD_192432 | JGI IMG/M metagenome (GOLD analysis project Ga0265780, IMG submission 192432) | Plant litter microbial communities from East Loma Ridge, Irvine, California - P1 T30 | ecosystem: Environmental > Terrestrial > Plant litter > Unclassified | place: USA: California...
GCCGCCGGCGCGGCCCTGCCGCCGCTGTCCGGCTTCTTCGACAATTCCACCTTCGGCGGCGCCACCCTCTCGCCCAGCGGCCGCTACCTGGCCGCGCGTTCCGGCGCCCCGGGCCGCCGCATCATGCTGGTCGTGGTCGACCTGCAGGAAAACACGGTCAAGGTCGTCGCCAACCATCCCACGGCCGATATCGGCGAGGTGGTCTGGGTCAACGACGAGCGTCTGGCCTTCAACCTGACCGATCGCGAAGTCGGGCCGCGCGACGTGTATGTGGCGGGCGGGCTGTATGCCGTCAACCGCGACGGCAGCGATATGCGCCAGCTGGCCGCGCGCGACGCCAAGGATTACGTCAGCGAACGCGAAAGCGGGGCCAAGAGGAAGATGCTGCCCTGGTCCACCTTCCTGATGGACGAACCCGGCGCGCAGGATTCCGAATGGATGTATGTCACCAGCTACGACTTCGAGGACGACGGCCAGGTACGCAACGTCAACCTGCTGCGCCTGAACACCCTGACCGGGCAGAACAGCGTCGTGCAGCGTCCCGCGCGCGTGGATGAATGGATGCTCGACCAGCAAGGCAAGCCGCGCCTGGCCATCGGCCACGAGCGCGACCTGGTCACCCTGTACTACCTCGACCCGGCCAGCGGCAAGTGGCGCACGCTGGCGAGCTACAACGCCTACCAGGACAAGGGCAGCACCTTCTCGCCGCTCGGCTTCGGCGAGGACGGCACGCTGTACGTGACGTCGCGCGGCGGCAAGGACACGGTGTCGCTGTATGCCTTCGACTTCCAGACCGGCAAGCCCAAGGCCGAGCCGCTGGTCGAGACCAAGGGCTACGACTTCGCCGGCAGCCTGATCGACCGGCGCGGCAAGGTGCTGGGCGTGCGCTACGAAACCGATGCCCTGGCCAGCATCTGGTTCGACCCGGCCATGCGCGCGGTGCAGGAAAAGGTCGACAAGCTGCTGCCGTCCACCGTCAACATGATCACGGCGGCGGCCAGTCCCGACGCCCCCTGGGTGCTGGTGCGCTCGTACTCGGATGTGCAGCCTTCGGTCTACCTGCTGTACAACCTGCAGACCGGCAAGCTGAACAAGGTCGGCGAGGCCAGGCCGGGCGTCGACGCGCGCCGCATGGCCACCCAGGACGCGCTGCGCTACAAGGCGCGCGACGGGCTCGAGATCCCGGCCCTCCTGACCCTGCCGGCCGGCACGCCCAAGGGCAAGCAGCTGCCGCTGGTGGTGCTGGTGCACGGCGGCCCCTACGTGCGCGGCACGCACTGGGGCTGGGATCCCGAATCGCAGTTCCTGGCGTCGCGAGGCTACGCCGTGCTGGAACCGGAATTCCGCGGCTCGACCGGCTACGGCGCGCAGCACTTCCAGGCCGGCTGGAAGCAATGGGGCCTCAAGATGCAGGACGACATCGCCGACGGCGCGCGCTGGGCGATCGCGCAAGGCATCGCCGACCCGAAACGCATCTGCATCGCCGGCGCCAGCTACGGCGGCTACGCCACCCTGATGGGCCTGGTCAACGATCCCGACCTGTACAAGTGCGGCATCGACTGGGTCGGCGTTACCGACATCCAGCTGCTGTACGACGGCCACTGGAGTTTTAAATCCGACATGAGCGACGAGTGGAAGGAATACGGCATGCCGGACCTGATCGGCGACCCGATCAAGGACGCGGCGCAACTGGCGGCCACCTCGCCACTGAAGCAGGCCGCGCGCATCACGCAGCCGCTCTTGATGGCCTACGGCGGCGTCGACCACCGCGTGCCGATCTACCACGGCCGCAAGTTCTACGAGGCCGTCACCAAGGGCAACCGGCAGGTCGAATGGGTCGACTACCAGGAAGAAGGCCACGGCTGGTCGCTGCCGAAGAACCGTATCGATTTCTGGGGCCGGGTCGAGAAGTTCCTGGACAAGAACATCGGGAAAGATGCAGTCATTCAATAACCATGAGGATCATCATGCCGTCTCGCCGTGCCCTGCTGTCCACGCTCGTGCTCTCCACCCTGCTGACCAGCGCCGGCCCCGCCGTCCTGGCCGCCCCGGCGGTGGTGGCGGCGGCCCGGCCGCCCATCGCCAGTTTCTTCGATCACTCGCCTTACGGCAGCGTGCAGCTGTCGCCGAGCGGCAAATACCTCGCCGTGCGCGCGGGTAAGGCCGAGCGCCACGATTTCCTGCTCGTGATCGAGCTGGCGACCAGCAAGCCCACCGTGGTTGCCGCCTTCGACGATGCCGACATCGACGACTTCCAGTGGGTGAACGACGACCGCCTGCTGTTCAACCTGACCGAAAAGAAGATGGGCCAGGGCGATACCTGGTACGGTCCGGGCCTGTTCGCGGTCGACCGCGACGGCCTGCACCTGGCCCAGCTGGTCACGCGCTACCCCTACCAGCCCTCGCGCAAGGAGCTGATGGGCAAGGTGCCGCAGCAGCCCTGGAACACCTTCCTGGTGCGCCACCGTCCGCGCAAGGACGACTTCACCTACGTGACCAGCCCGGTCTATTCCGGCGAAGACCTGAGGTTCGTCAACCTGATCCGCCTGGACACCCGCACCGGGGCCAGGCAGCAGGTGCCGCGTCCGGACGGCCCGGTCAGCCAGTGGTGGCTCGACCACGCCGGCGAACCGCGCCTGGCGGCCGCCGACAAGGACGGCACCACCACCCTGTACTACCTCGACCCGGCCACGTCGGCCTGGCGTACCCTGTCCAGTTTCGCGACCTACGGGACGGCCAGCGACGTGTTCTCCCCGATCGGCTTCGGTCCCGACGGCACGCTCTACGTGAGTGCCTACAACGGCAAGGACACGCAGGCGCTGTACACCTTCGACCTCAAGGCCGGCAAGCTGAACCCGGAACCGCTGGTGGTCACCAAGGGCTACGATTTCGACGGCGGCCTGGTCGCCACCCGGGACAAGGTGCTGGGCACGCTGTTCACCACGGACGCCACGTCGATCGAATGGTTCGATCCAGGCATGAAAGCGGTCCAGGACAAGCTCGACAAGCTGCTGCCGGCCACCATGAACCTGGTCGCCGTGCCCTACGACGGCGGCTCGCCCTGGGTGCTGGTGAGCTCGTACTCGGATGCGGTGCCGCTGAACTACAACCTGTACAACACCGAGACCGGCGTACTCAACCAGATCGGTTCCACCCATCCGTCGATCGATCCGAGGCAGATGGGGCGCCAGCAGATGGTGCACTACAAGGCGCGCGACGGCCTGGACATTCCCGCCCTGCTGACCCTGCCGCGCAATGGCGGCAAGAACCTGCCGATGGTGGTGCTGCTGCACGGCGGGCCGTGGGTGAACGGCGCCACCTGGGGCTGGAACGCGCAATCGCAATTCCTGGCCTCGCGCGGCTACGCGGTGCTGGAACCGTCGTTCCGCGGCACCACCGGCCTGGGCAGCCGGCACTACCAGGCCGGCTTCAAGCAGTGGGGCCTGGCCATGCAGAACGACGTCGCCGACGGCACCCGCTGGGCGATCGCCCAGGGTTATGCCGCCCCCGGGCGCGTCTGCATCGCCGGCGCCAGCTATGGCGGCTACGCCACCCTGATGGGCCTGGTGAACGACCCCGACCTGTACAAGTGCGGCATCGACTGGGCCGGCGTCACCGACATCAGCCTCCTGTACAGCAGCAACTGGCTGCGCGCCTCCGATGCGTCCAGCCAGTTGAAGCAGTACGGCTTGCCGGTGCTGGTCGGCGACCCGGTCAAGGATGCCGCCCAGCTCAAGGCCACCTCGCCGATCGAGCAGGCGGCGCGCATTACCCAGCCGCTGCTGCTGGCCTACGGCGGCGTCGACCGCCGCGTGCCGCTGTACCACGGGCAGAAGCTGCGTGACGCGGTCGCCAGGACCAACAAGAACGTGCAGTGGATCGAATACCCGGAGGAAGGACATGGCTGGCGCCTGCCGAAGAACGCGGTCGATTTCTGGGGCAAGGTCGAGACCTTCCTCGACAAAAACATCGGCAAGGATGCGACGATCCAATAAGTCCGGACGATAAAAAAGGGCGCCGGTTATCTCGGCGCCCTTTTTTCATCGCGTATCGGACATCAGGCGACGATGGTCTGCGCCTCGCCCTCCGCGCGGGCGCGGATCTCGCCGATGCGGTAGACGGTCTCGCCGGCCGCCAGCAGCTGCGCCATGGCGGCGTCGGCGTTTTCCTTCGATACGATCACGGTCATGCCGATGCCGCAGTTGAACACGCGGTGCATCTCGGCGTCCGCCACGCCGCCGTGCTGCTGCAGCCACTGGAACAGCGGCGGCATGGTCCACGATTTGCTGTCCAGCACAGCCGTCAGGCCATCCTGCAGCACGCGCGGGATGTTCTCGACCAGGCCGCCGCCGGTGATGTGCACCAGGCCCTTCACTTCCATCGCCCCCATCAGCGCCAGCAGCGGCTTGACGTAGAGGCGGGTCGGCGCCATCAGCACGTCCGCCAGCTTGCGCCCGTGGAAGTCGGCTTCCAGGTCGGGCTGGGCGACCTGGATGATCTTGCGCACCAGCGAGTAGCCGTTCGAGTGGATGCCCGAGGATGCCAGGCCCAGCACCACGTCGCCCGGGGCGATCTTGCCGCCGTCGATGATCTGCGATTTTTCCACCGCGCCGACGGCGAAGCCGGCCAGGTCGTATTCGCCGTCGGGGTACATGCCCGGCATCTCGGCGGTCTCGCCGCCCAGCAGCGCGCAGCCCGACTGTTCACAGCCCTCGGCGATGCCTTTCACCACGGCGGTGGCGGTGGCCACGTCCAGCTTGCCGCAGGCGAAATAGTCGAGGAAGAACAGCGGCTCGGCGCCCTGCACCAGGATGTCGTTCACGCTCATCGCCACCAGGTCGATGCCGACCGTGTCGTGGCGGTTCAGCTCGAACGCCAGCTTGAGCTTGGTGCCGACGCCGTCCGTGCCGGAGACCAGCACCGGTTCCTTGTACTTCTTGCTGATCTCGAACAGACCGCCGAAACCGCCGATGCCGCCGAGCACGCCTTCGCGCATGGTGCGCTTGGCAAACGGCTTGATCGCTTCGACCAGGGCGTCGCCGGCATCGATGTCGACACCCGCGTCGCGGTAGGAGAGAGAAACATTAGATGGTTGGCTCATGGTATTTGGCAGCGGAGGCGGTAAAATAGTAGGCGGTAGATCAATTGAACACGCCCGCGACACTGCCGGGAACGGCCAACTGGTCAATCCGCTATTCTAGCAAATGCGCCAAAGGGCACGCCGAAAACTGCCGCGGTTCCACCGTCATAAGAAGAACAAATGCGATTTTTCCCTCAACCGCCAGCATGAAATGCACGCCATGAAACAGCTGGTGCTCGATCTCGGCGCCGAACCGGCGCACAGCCTGGACACCTTCCAGATCGGCGCGAATGCCGAAATGGCGCACTTGATGCACCAGTTCGCGCAGCGCGCCTCGCGCGAGCATTTCTGCTACCTGTGGGGCGAGACCGGCGCCGGCAAGACCCACATCCTGCACGGCCTGGCGGCCACCGACGGCGCGCGCTACATCGCGGCCGATGCCGATGCCGACCAGTTCGTCCATACGCTTGAGGTCACGCTCTACCTGGTCGACGACATCGACCAGCTGTCGCCGCAGCGCCAGATCGACGCCTTCGCACTGTTCAACCAGGTGCGCGAGCACGGCAGCTACATGGTGTGCGCCGGCCCGGTGCCGCCGGCCGTGCTGCCGGTGCGCGAAGACCTGCGCACGCGCATGGGCTGGGGCCTGGTCTACCAGATCCACGGCCTGTCCGACGACGAGAAGATCGCGGCCCTGACCCAGGCCGCCGAGGCGCGCGGTTTGACGCTGTCGGCGAGCGTGTTACCCTATTTGCTGTCCCATTTCAAGCGCGACATGCGCTCCCTGTCGACCATGCTGGATGCCCTCGACCAGTATTCGCTCGAGACCCAGCGCCCGGTCACGCTGCCTTTGCTGCGCGACCTTTTGCTGCAGGGAAATCCGCAATCAGAAACGAAAGAATGCGCACCAAAAGATGAATGACTTAGCGCTGTTTGACCTCGACCACACCCTGCTGCCCATCGATTCGGACTACGAATGGGGCCAGTTCCTGGTGCGCAAGGGCGTCGTCGATGCGGACGACTACCAGCGCCGCAACGACGCCTTCTTCGCCCAGTACCAGGCCGGCAGCCTCGATCCGGTCGAGTACCTCGAATTCGCCCTCGGCACCCTGGCCGGCTTCGCGCCGGACACCCTGCAGCGCCTGCAGGCCGACTACATGGCGGAAGTGATCCAGCCCGCCATCCAACCCGCGGCGCGCAAGCTGCTGCGCGACCACGCGCAGGCCGGCGACCTGGTGGCCATCATCACCGCCACCAACGCCTTCATCACGGCGCCGATCGCGCGCGCCTTCGAGGTCGGGCACCTGATCGCGGCGCGCCCCGAACTCGACGAACGCGGCCACCCGACCGGGCGACTGGCGGGCACCCCGACCCAGGGCCAGGGCAAGGTGACCCACATGCACGCCTGGCTGGAAGGCCTGGGGCGTCCGTTCGCCAGCTTCGACAAGAGTTATTTCTACAGCGATTCGCACAACGATATCCCGCTGCTGTCCGTCGTCTCGCATCCTGTGGCGACCAACCCGAGCGCCAAACTGGCACAACACGCAACCGCCCTCGGCTGGCCTTTACTCCATTTGTTCAATGATTAAAAAATTCATCCGCAAGATCCTTGGTGTGAAAGACGAGCGCGACCCCACCCAGCCCGACATCCTCGGCCCGGAGGACCACGGCATCGACCTGAAACTCGTCTCGCCGAACGCGATCCGCGTCACCCAGACCCTGCAGGAAGCCGGCTTCAAGGCCTTCGTGGTGGGCGGCGCCGTGCGCGACCTGCTGCTGGGCGTGAAGCCGAAGGACTTCGACATCGCCACCGACGCCACGCCGGAAGAGGTGAAAAAGCTGTTCCGGCGCGCCTTCATCATCGGCCGCCGCTTCCAGATCGTGCACGTGATGTTCGGCCAGGACCTGCTGGAGGTGACCACCTTCCGCGGCAAGGGCAGCGACAACGCCCCCAAGGACGAGCATGGCCGCGTCCTGCGCGACAACAGCTTCGGCCCCCAGCACGAGGACGCCGAGCGGCGCGACTTCACCATCAACGCCATGTACTACGACCCGGCCACCCAGTCGGTGCTCGACTACCACGGCGGCATCGCCGACATCCGGGATAAAGTCCTGCGCATCATCGGCCAGCCGGAAGCGCGCTACCGCGAAGACCCGGTGCGCATGCTGCGCGTGGTGCGCTTCGCCGCCAAGCTGCAGTTCACGATCGAGCCGGCCACGCGCGCGCCGATCCCCGTCATGGCGCCGCTGATCGACAACGTGCCGGCCGCGCGCGTGTTCGACGAAATGCTCAAGCTCCTGATGTCCGGCCACGCGCTGGCCTGCCTGAAGGAGCTGCGCTCGTCGGGCCTGCACCACGGCCTGCTGCCACTGCTGGACGTGGTGCTGGAACAGCCGATCGGCATGAAATTCGTCACCCTGGCCCTGGAATCCACGGATGGGCGCGTAAAAGCCGGCAAGGGCGTGTCGCCGGGCTTCCTGTTCGCCTCGCTGCTGTGGCACCAGGTGCTGGAAAAGTGGAACGCCTACCGCACTGCCGGCGAAGCGCCGATCCCGGCCCTGCACCTGGCCGCCGACGACGTGCTCGACAACCAGACCGAGAACCTGGCCCTGCAGCGCCGCATCGCCACCGACATGCGCGACATCTGGGCCATGCAGCCGCGCTTCGAGCGCCGCAACGGCAAGAACCCTTACAAGCTGCTGGAACACCCGCGCTTCCGCGCCGGCTTCGACTTCCTGCTGCTGCGCTGCGAATCGGGCGAACTGGACGCCGAACTGGGCAACTGGTGGGCGACCTTCTACGGCGCCGACGCGGCCGAGCGCGAGCGCCTGGTGAATTCGGCGCGCGAACCGGCGGCCGCCGGCGCCGCCAAGAAGCGTCCGCGCCGGCGCGGCCCGCGCAAGGGCGGCGAGGACGACGCGGCCCAGGTGGAAGGCGGCGCGCAGGCAGCCGCCGGCCCGGACGGCGAATGAGCGCCTGGATCGGCATCGGCGCCAACCTGGGCGATGCCCACGCCAACGTCCTCGACGCCCTGGATCGCCTGACGTGGACATCCGGGGTGCGCCTGCTGCGCGCCTCTTCGCTGTACCGCACCGCACCCGTCGACGCCTCGGGTGACGACTACGTGAATGCGGTGGCCGAAGTCGATACCAGCCTGAGTCCGCGTGCCCTGCTGGCGGCGCTGCACGGCATCGAGCAGGCGCACGGCCGCGAACGCCCCTACCGCAACGCGCCGCGCACGCTCGACCTCGACCTGCTGCTCTACGACGACGACATCATCGACGATGCACCCGCGCTGGTCGTGCCGCATCCGCGCATGCACGAGCGCGCCTTCGTGCTGGCACCGCTGGCCGAACTGGCGCCCGGGCTGCGCATTCCCGGCCGCGGCCGCGTGGCGGACCTGTTGCCCGGCGTGGCGGCGCAGGCGATCGAGCGGCTGCGCTGATTCAGCCGAGCGTCACGGCGTAGAGGCAGGGCAGCAGGGCCAGCGGCATCACGACCGCGCCGACCTTCAGGAACTGCAGGAAGCCGACTTCGATCCCTTCGCGCCGCAGGACGGTGAGCCAGAGGACGGTGGCCAGCGAACCGGTGACCGACAGGTTGGGACCGAGGTTGATGCCGATGAGGGTCGCGGCCGTGACATCCGGCGCCGCGTGGCTCGCCGCCATGGTCGCGCCGGCGATCAGCCCGGCGGGCAGGTTGTTGGCGATATTCGACACCAGCGCCGTTGCGATCCCGGCCGCCCAGGCGCTCCACTGCGGCGCCGTGGCATGCAGCTGTTCCAGCATGCGCGCCAGCGCGTCGGCGACACCGATCTTGGACAGCGCCGCCACCAGCACGAACAAGCCCGCGACCAGCGGCAGGACCGACCACGACATCTCGCGCGCCGCGCGCAGCGCCGCCGGGCGGGCGCGCAGGAACACGACCGCGAAGGTGGCCAGGCCCGCCGCAAAGCTGGGCCAGCCCAGGTCGATCCCGCGGCTCGAGGCCACCAGCAGCAGCACGGCCATCAGCGCGATCCCGGACGCCACGATCTTCGCGTCGCGCGACAGGGGCGGAACCTCGGCCGCCGCGCTCAGGCGCAGCTTCAGGTCGCTGCGCTGGGTCCAGTACAAGGCGGCGAAGGTGACGCCAATGGCGATGGCGGAAGGCAGCAGGAACAGCCTGAACCAGTCCAGCAGCGCCGGCATCCGGCTCGCATACACCACCAGGTTGGCGGGATTCGAGACGGGCAGGACGAAGCTCGCGGCATTGGCGATCAGGGCGCAGGCGAACAGGTGAGGCAGCGGGCGTTCGAGCCTGGCCGCGCGCGCCGCCGCCAGCACCGCGGGCGTCAGCACGACCGCGGTCGCATCGTTGGACATGAAGGTGGTGACGACGATGCCGACCGCGTACACGATGCAGAACAGCCGCCTGGAAGATCCCCTGGCCCAGCCCACCGCGTGCGCCGCGATCCAGTCGAACAGGCCCGTGATGCGCGCCATCTCCGCAATCAGCATCATCCCGACCAGGAACAGATAGACGTCCGTGCCTTTGCCCACGGCCTGGCCCAGTTCCCCCAGGCCGATCTGGCCGGTCAACAGCAGGAGCAAGGCACCCAGCACGGCCCACCAGGCCTCGGAAAGACGAAACGGCCTGACAAGCACGCCGGCGGTGGAAAGAAGGGCGATAGGCCATACCACGACAGGCGATAGTGAAAGCTGTAACATTGAGGGCGCTGGAAATAAGGGCACACCATTGTACTGGCAGTCGACCGGGCACGACCGGGCGCTGTCCGTACAGGCATCACTGATGATTTACAAAGGAAAAACGATGAGCGGATATTTGCAGGGCAAGGACATGGCGGCGGCGGACGCGGGCAAGGAGGGACAAGCACCCGTGCCGGTAGCGGCGCCGGCACAACCCGTCCAGAAGGCCGTGACCCTTCCATCGCTGCGCGCGATGCGCGCGGCCGGCCAGAAAATTGCCATGCTCACCTGCTACGACGCCAGCTTCGCATCCCTGATGGACCGCTGCGGCGTCGAGATCCTCTTGATCGGCGATTCGCTCGGCATGGTCTGCGCCGGCCACGATTCGACGCTGCCGGTGACGGTGGCCGACGTCGCCTATCACACCGCCTCGGTCAAGCGCGGCAACAAGAACGCACTTGTGCTGGCCGACCTGCCCTTCGGCAGCTACGGCACGAAGGAGCAGGCCTACGACAGCTGCGCCACCCTGATGCGCGCCGGCGCCCAGATGATCAAGATCGAAGGCGGCGCCTGGCTGGCCGACACGGTGCGCTTCCTGGTCGAGCGCGGCATCCCGGTGTGCGCCCACATCGGCCTGACCCCGCAGTTCGTGCACCAGCTGGGCGGCTACAAGGTGCAAGGTAAAACCAATGAAGGTGCCGACCAGCTCAAGCGCGACGCCCAGGCGCTGCAGGATGCCGGCGCCGCCATCGTGCTGCTGGAAGCGGTGCCCGCAAGCCTGGGCAGGGAAGTGACCGGGATGCTGCAGGTGCCGACCATCGGCATCGGCGCGGGTCCCGACTGCTCGGGCCAGGTGCTGGTCATGCACGATCTGCTCGGCGTGTTCCCGGGCCGCAAGGCGCGCTTCGTGAAGAACTTCATGGACGGCCAGACCAGCATCGACGCCGCAGTGAGCGCCTACGTGGCGGCGGTCAAGAACGGCAGCTTCCCGGCGCCGGAGCACTGCTTCTGATCCCACGGAGGTGGCATGGAAACGAAACCTGACACCAGCCGCTTGTTCCTGGCCCTGTGGCCGGATCCGGCCGTGCGCGATCTCCTTCAAGCGCGGCGCGACGCCTGGACCTGGCCGCGCGGCGCTTCTCCGGTCCACACCGGCAAGCTGCACGTGACCTTGCACTTCCTCGGCGACCAGCCGCGCGAACGCCTGCCCGAGCTGATCAAGGGCTTCGCGGTGCCGTTCACGCCCTTCTCCCTGCAAGTCGGGCGCGCGGCGATCTGGCACAACGGCGTGGCGGTGCTGGAGCCTTCCACCCAGCCGCCCGCCCTGCTCGAACTGCATGCGCAGCTGTCGCAGGCGCTGGTCGGGCTCGGCCTGCAGCCGGAAGCGCGGCAATACCGCCCGCACGTGACCATGGCGCGGCGCGCGGCCGGTGCCGGCCTGCCGCAGGACGGCCCGGCCATCGACTGGCAGGTCGACCGCTACGCGCTGGTCGAATCGAGCGGCGGCAGCTATACCGTGCTGCGCGAATACACCTGATGTTGGAATACACGTGATGGTGGGCGGGGGCCGCCTACGCCGGCCGCACCCACCCTACCATTTCACGACGCGCGCACCCGCCGCGATGACGAGGCCCGACAGCGACAGGATCCCGAGCGCCACGGCGATGTTGGTATGCGCCGCCATCGCCCCCAGCAGCGGCGGCGCCATCAAGAGGCCCGCGTAACCCAGCGTCGCCACCGTCGCCAGGCCGCCGCCGGCCGACATGCCGGGAATGCGCGCCGCCGCCGCGAAGATCACCGGCACCACGTTCGCCGCGGCCAGGCCGATCAGCGCGAAGCCCAGGGCCGACAGGATGAAGCGGGTGCTCAGCACCGCCAGCAGCAGGCCGGCGAACATGCCCAGCCCGCCCAGCAGCATCAGGCGCCGCGCGCCGAAGCGCAGCACCAGGCGGTCGCCGAGGAAGCGGCAGGCCGCCATCGCCACCGAGAACGCCGAATAACCCAGCGCCGCCGACGCCGGATCGGCCGCGGTGCGCTCGGTCAGCAGCAAGGCGCTCCAGTCGACCAGCGCGCCCTCCACCGCGAAGCACAGCAGGCCGAGCAGGCCGAGGAACAAAGCCGGCCCGCGCGGCAGCGCAAAGTGGCTGCCATGCTGCGAAGGCGCCACAGCCAATACGAAGCGTGCGCACAGCGCCACCGCCAGCGCGAACACGATGCCGGCCGCCAGCGCGCCGCGCCCGTCGCCCCAGCCGGCGCCGATCAGGAGCCCGCCGACCGCCGCCCCGAGCAGGCCGCCCAGGCTGAAGAAACCGTGGAAGGACGACATGGTCGGGATGCCGCGCGCGGTCTCGACCTCGGCGGCGTTGGCGTTCATGCACACGTCCAGCATGCCGTTGCTGGCGCCGAACACGAAGGCGGCCAGGAACAGCAGCGGCAGGGCCGCGCCCATGTTCATCAGCAGCGCGCTGGTGGCCGCGAAGGCCCAGGCGCTGGCCAGCGTCACCGCGCGCGTGCCCCAGCGCCCGGACAGCCAGCCGGACAGCGGCATCGCGGCGATCGCGCCGCCGGCGATGGTCAAGAGCAGGAAGCCCAGCGTGCCGGTGTCGATGCCGGCGCGCGCCTGCACCACCGGCACGTGCGCCGCCCACAGGCCGATGCCGGCGCCGTTGAGCAGGAAGATGGCGGAGATGGCCCAGCGCGCGCCGTCCACGCTTTGCATCGCTTGTGCGTTGTCGATCGGTTTCATGGACGGACCTTGGTAGCAAGTTTGATGTCAGGCGCATGTTCGCCCTGGCGCAGGCGCGCCAGCACGGCGGGCGCGCAATCGGCTTCCAGCACCAGCTGGTCGACCTGGTCGAGCGGCGCGATCAGGAAGGGCGCGGCGGTCTCCAGGCGTTCGTTGAGGGCGGCCACCGCGCGCCGCCCTGCCGCCGCCAGCATCGCGGCTTTCAGTGCGGCTTCCTCGGCGTCGCTGGCGCCCAGCCCGCGCCCGGCTTCGACGCTGCACACGCCGACGATCGCCAGGTCGGCGCGCAGGCGCTTGACCTCGGCCAGCGTGTGCGCGCCCAGCACGGCGCCGGCATGGGCCACGTAGACCCCGCCCAGCAGCAGCACGCGGGTCTGGCGCAATTCGCCCAGCGCCAGCGCGATCTGCGGGCTGTTGGTGACCACGGCGGCGGCCAGGCCGTCCGGCAGCGCGCGCGCAAAGGCCAAGTTGGTGGTGCCGGCGTCGACCAGCACCGTGTCGCCGGGACGCACGCACTCCACCAGCGCCTGCGCCAGCACCTGCTTCCTCGCGGCGTCGGCATCCTGGCGCGCGCCGAAACTCGGCTCCAGACTGCCACGCCGCATCGCGCCGCCATGCACGCGGCGCAGCCGCCCGGCCGCATCGAGGTCGCGCAAATCGCGCCGGATCGTGTCTTCCGAGGTGTGGAAGCGCTGCGCCAGCTCGGCGGCCAGCACCTTGCCCTGCGCCTGCACCATGTCCACGATGTGTTGCCGCCGTTCTTCGGCCAATTGCATGTTCGTTCTCCCTGAAACCGGACTCTAGCGGCTTACTTTACCGGCTTATGCACGAACATGCAATAAACCGCATAAACCTGCACATACGTTTACTATATTGCAACTCAGCCGTAAGATGCGGTGTATCCCCCCGACTGGAGTCTTCATGCTGAAAATCCTGGGCAAGGCCACCTCGATCAACGTGCGCAAGGTGCTGTGGACCTGCGCCGAGCTCGGCATCGACTACGAACGCGAGGACGCCGGCGCCGACATCGGCTTGCTCAATCCGAACGCGATGGTGCCGGTCATCGTCGACGGCGATGTCGTGCTGTGGGAGTCGAACACCATCTGCCGTTACCTGTGCAACCGGGCCGGCGCCCAGGCGCTGCTGCCGCCCGAGGCGCAGGCGCGCGCCCGCGTCGAGCAGTGGATGGACTGGCAGGCCACCGAGCTGAACAACGCCTGGCGCTACGCCTTCATGAGCCTGGTGCGCGGCAGCCCGAATCACCGCGACCCCGACCAGCTCGAAGCGGGCATCGCCAACTGGAACCGGCACATCGGCATCCTCGAGCGCCAGCTGGCGGCCGGCGGCCCCTGGGTGACCGGCGAACAATTTACCCTGGCGGACGTGGTGCTCGGCCTGTCGGTCAACCGCTGGATGATGACGCCGATGGCTCGGCCGGATTATCCCGCGGTGCAGGCCTATTACGAGCGCCTGGACGAACGCCCGGGCTTTCGCGCCTGGGGCCGCAACGGGCAGCCGTGAGTGGGCTCGCAAGTCCGCTCATGTGAGCAGCATCAGGCGCTCATACGAGCAGCCTCATACGAGCAACATCAAATGCTCGCGCTCCCACGAACTGATCACCCGTGCAAAGGTCGCGAATTCCAGTTCCTTGACTTCGCAAAAGGCTTCGACGAAGAGCGGCCCCAGCATCCCGGCCAGGGCCGGGCAGCCGCGCAGTTGCAGGATCGCGTCTTCGAGGTTGCGCGGTAAATCGCCGTGGATGTGCTCGGCGCTCTCGGGCGTGGGGCTGGACGGCTGCAAGCCTTCGACCATGCCCAGCCAGCCGCAGGCCAGCGTCGCCGCCATCGCCAGGTAGGGATTCACGTCGACGCCCGGCACGCGGTTCTCGACGCGCCGGCTGGCCGGCCCCGAATTCGGGATGCGGATGCCGCAGGTGCGGTTGTCGTAGCCCCAGTGGACATTCGTCGGCGCCGACTCGAAGCGCGACAGGCGGCGGAAGGAATTGACATGGGGCGCGAACAGCAAGGTCGCTTGCGGCACGTATTTCTCGAGCCCGCCGATGAAACGCTTGAACAATTCGCTTTCGCTGCCATCCACATTCGAGAAGATGTTGCGGCCATCGGCATCGACCACGCTCTGGTGCACGTGCATCGCGCTGCCGGGCTCGGTCTCCATCGGCTTGGCCATGAAGGTGGCAAAGATGCCGTGGCGCAGCGCCGTCTCGCGCACGGCACGCTTGAACAGGAACACGCGGTCGGCCAGCTCGAGCGCATCGCCGTGGGCGAAATTGATTTCCATCTGGCCGGCGCCGGCTTCGTGGATCAGGGTCTCGACGCCCAGTTCGTGCTGCTTGCAAAAGGCCGTCAATTCCAGGAAGAAGGGGTCGAAGGCATTCACGGCATCGATCGAATACGATTGCCGCCCCTGCTCCATGAAGCCGCTGCGGCCCACCGGCGGGCTCAGGGGTTCGTGCGGGTTGGTGTTGCGGGCGACCAGGTAGAACTCCATCTCGGGCGCCACCACCGGCGTCCAGCCGCGTTCCGCATACTTGCCGAGCACGCGCCGCAGCACCGAGCGCGGCGCCAGCTCGACCAGGCCGCCGTCGAAATTGCGGCAATCGTGGATCGCCAGCGCCACCCGCTCGGTGGCCCAGGGCACGACGCGCAGGGTCGCCTCGTCCGGCACGCAGACCATGTCCGGGTCGATCGAGCCGACATAGGGGGTGTTGTTGGGCTGGTCGCCGTGGACGGTGTTCAGCAGCACGCTCTTCGGCAGGCGCATGTGCTCGCCCGACAGGAACAAGTCTTTCGGCAGGATCTTGCCGCGCGCGATGCCGGTCATGTCGGCGATGACGCACTCGACTTCGTGGATATTATGTTCGCGCAAGAATTCGCGCATGGTGTCGCTGGCCGCGGCGCTCATCGTGCTCCCGATGGGGCTTGCTTGGGTCGGGTCACTATAGCACCGGTTTCCGGCGCTTCGTTGCACGGATCCCGCAGTTGGCGTCATCGATGTCGCCCCCGAGCGGGTTCTGCGGCATACTTGCCAAAATGGAACTCAAACACGATCACGACATCCCGACGGCCCGCATGTGGCGTTTCTATGTGTCGGGCTGGACGCTCTACCTGGTCTTGCTCACGTTCACCATGCAGCTCGGCAACCTGCGCCATGGCCACTTCGATTGGCGCGAGTCCACCGACCTGCTGTGGAGTGCGCCCCAGGCCGCCATCCTGGCCCTGCTCTGGCCCCTGGGCGGCTGGCTGGAACGCAAGCGCCTGGCGCCCCTGGCCGTCTTCCTGGTCCACGCCATCGGCGCCCTGCTGTATGCCTCGCTGTCCTACCTGCTGCTGGCGCTGATGTTCGGGCCGTCGCTCCCCTTCAACCGCTATGTCTGGCCGACGCTGTACTGCCTGATGACCTACGTGGTCATCGCAGGCATCTTCCAGGCCGTGCGCATGAGCCATACCGCCCGGCGCCAGGCCGCCGCGATCCAGCAGGCCCAGACCCTGCTGGTCGCCTCGGAACTGGACGCGCTGCGCAGCAAGCTGAACCCGCACTTCCTGTTCAATACCCTGCATTCGATCATCGCCCTGACGCGCAAGAACCCGGATGCCGCCGAGACCGCGCTGTTCCAGTTCTCGGACATGCTGCGCTACGTGCTGGACACCGAAAAGAGCGGCAAGGACCGCGTCACCCTGGACGAGGAACTGCGTTTCACACGCGATTACCTGGAGCTGGAAAGCCTGCGCCTGGGCCCGCGCCTGAGCGTCAAGTGGGAACTCGATGACGCCGCCGCCGGCCATCCGCTGCCGGCGCTGTCGCTGCAGCCGCTGGTCGAGAACAGCATCAAGCACGCCTTCAACCCGCACAGCCGCCCAGGGACCCTGCACATCCGCACCCGTATCGAGGACGGCGGCAAGGCCCTGGCACTGACCGTCGTCGACGATGGCCCCGGCGCCGACCCGTCCGCCGTGCGCGAATCGAACGGCCTGGGCATCCGCACCGTCGAGCGGCGCCTGCAGCTGGAATACGGGCCGCGCGGCCTACTCGCCATCGCCACCGCGCCGGGCGCCGGCTTCGTGGTGACGATGACGATTCCGCTCGCCCCCGCCTGAACCGAGGAAGACCATGGACATCAAGACCGTATTCATCGCCGAAGACGAACCGCTGGCGCGCGAAGTGCTGCGCGACGCCATCTACGCCCACGCCGGGCTGCGCCTGGTCGGCGAAGCGGCGGATGGCGCCACCGCGCTGGCCCAGATCAACCAGCTGCGGCCGGACGTCGTGTTCATGGACATCCAGATGCCCGAGATGACCGGGCTCGACGTGCTCAAACGCCTGGCCTGCGCCCCGGCCATCGTCTTCACCACCGCCTACGACCAGTACGCGGTGATGGCCTTCGAACTGCACGCGGTCGACTACCTGCTGAAACCTTTTACGCGTGCCCGCTTCGACGCCGCCGTGGCACGCCTGCTGGAACCGAGCCGCCCGGCACCCGAGACGGTCGGCGATGCGCTGGCCCAGGCCGTCGAGCGCGCCCCCGGGCGCCTGGAGCGCATCCTGGTGCGCGACCGTGGCCGCATCTTTCCGCTGTCGCTGAACGAGATCGAATATTTGAAAGCCGATTCCAAGTACACGGCGATCGTCGCGCGCGGGCAGACCTTCCTGGTACGGATCGGCATCTCGGAACTGGAGGCGCGGCTGGATCCGGCGCGCTTCATCCGGATCCACCGCTCGGCGCTGGTGAACCTGGATTTCGTCGATGCGATGAAGGCGGATGACCAGTCGCAGCTGCTCATTCAGATGCGCGATGGGACCAGCCTTACGGCGAGCCGGGAGGCGTCGAAGGTATTACGGGAGATGGCGATTTGAACCCGTCGCACCTGCGAAGGCAGGTGCCCAAGTTGCACGAATGGCCTATAGCCGATGCTATCGGTACGCGCCTAACTTGGGCCCTTGCCTTCGCAAGGGCGACGTTCTAGAGCCAACGATAAAATTCGTTGCAACTGCTCTCAAACCTGTATTCACGTCGTCTTCAATTCCGTGTACTTGTCCAGCGCATGCAAGGACTTATCCCGCCCATTCCCCGACTGCTTGCCAGGATTCCATGTCCATGGTGCCCTCTTGCGTGTGCACCTGCGTTGTCCGGCTGACACTCGCAAATAAAATCGATCCGGTTGCCGATTTCTGCCGCTATAATCGCGAATTTTTCCACCCAGAATTCCCCTTCGCCAGGAGCACTTCTCACTGTGAATACCATCCTGATCACTTCCGTCGTGCTCTACCTGCTGGGCACCCTCGGCCTGGGCGTCTGGGCCGGCACCCGGATCAAGAACACCGCCGACTTTGCCGTGGCCGGCCGCAGCCTGCCGCTGATCATGGTGATCACCACCACCTTCGCCACCTGGTTCGGCGCCGAGACCGTGATGGGCATTCCCGCGCGCTTCGTGCAGGGCGGCTTGAACGGCCTGGTGGAAGACCCCTTCGGCGCCGGCACCTGCCTGATCCTGGTCGGCCTGTTCTTCGCGGCGCGCCTGTACAAACTGAACCTGCTGACCATCGGCGACTACTACCGCGCGCGCTATGGCAAAGGCATCGAAGTGTTCTGCTCGGCCGCGATCATCCTGTCCTACCTGGGCTGGGTGGCGGCGCAGATCACGGCGCTGGGCCTGGTGTTCTCGGTGCTGACCGGCGGCGCCATGTCGGAAACCGCCGGCATGATCGTCGGCACCCTCGCCGTGCTGATCTACGTGGTGGTCGGCGGCTTCCTGGCGGTGGCGATCACCGACTTCATCCAGATGATCGTGCTGGTGGTGGGCATGTCCATCATCGCCGTGTTCTCGTCGCAGCTGGCCGGCGGCACGGATAACGTGCTGCACATGATCCAGCAGAAGGACTTGTGGAACTTCCTGCCGCAGGCGAAATTCACCGACGTCGTGTTCTTCATCGGCGCCGCCATCACCATGATGCTGGGTTCGATCCCGCAGCAGGACGTGTACCAGCGCGTGATGTCGGCCAAGGACGCGCCGACCGCGCGTACCGGCGCCGTGATCGGCGGCGCCAGCTACATCCTGTTCGCCTTCGTGCCGATGTTCATCGTGGCCTGCGCCGTGATCGTGATGGGCAACGAGGCGATGGACCTGGCCAAGAGCGACTACCAGCGCGTGCTGCCGACCTTCGTCATGACGCGCATGCCGCTGGTCATGCAGATCCTGTTCTTCGGCGCCCTGCTGTCGGCGATCAAGAGCACCTCGTCGGCGACGCTGCTGGCGCCGTCGACCAGCTTCACCGAGAACATCCTGAAAAACCTGCGCCCGGGCATGAGCGACCGCCAGCAACTGTTCGCCATGCGCGTGACCATCGTCGTGTTCGCGGCGCTGGTGCTGTCCTACGCGATCGCGATGAAGGGCACCTCGATCTACGAACTGGTGTCCTCGGCCTACCAGGTCACGCTGGTCGGCGCCTTCGTGCCGCTGGTGATGGGCCTGTACTGGAAGCGCGGTACCACGCAGGGCGCGGTGCTGTCGCTGGTGGCCGGTATCGCGACCTGGATCGTGTTCTTCCCGCAGATCAGCTCGCTGGGCGAGGTGTTCCCGGGGCAGCTGGCGGGCCTGATCGCGGCTTTCGTGGGGATGATCGTGGGGTCGCTGGTGCCGCAGGTCTTGAAGAACCGGCATGAGCCGCACAAGACGGCGGTGCATGTTTGAATGTGAAAAGGCCCCGATGATGTCGGGGCCTTTTTGTTTGTGCGGCTTCGGATTCTTTTCCTTGGGTCCCTGCCTGCGCAGGGACGACGTACCTCTAATTTCGAGTTGGCCTCAAAACCGTCGTCCCTGCGAAGGCAGGGACCCAAGTTCGTCGAACAGCTTCTAACTCAACCATCCCCGCCGTCTCACATCCGCCAGAGTCAGGTCGAGACAGTAGCGAATCCGCTCCACCATCTCATCGATCTGCGCACACGTCATCACCAGTGGCGGCGCCACGATCATCCGGTCCCCCACCGCGCGCATGATCACGCCGTTGTCGAACATGTGGGAACGGCACACCATCCCCACCGCCAGCTCGCGCGGGAAGGCTTCGCAATCGTGGACCGTCGAACCCTTGCGCCGCACCAGGTTCAAGCCGGCCACCAGGCCCATGCTCTCCGCATGCCCGACCAGCGGGTGCGCCACCAGCGACCCGAACGCCGCCTTCAGATGCGGCCCGGTTTCCTGCGCCACCCGCTCGACCAGCCGCTCCTCAACCAGGATGCGGATGTTCTCCAGCGCCGCCGCGCACGCCACCGGGTGCCCGGAATAGGTAAAGCCGTGGTTGAAGTCGCCACCGCGCTCGATGAGGGCGTCCGCCACCCGGCTGCCCACCAGCACGCCGCCCAGCGGCAGGTAGCCGGAGGTGACGCCCTTGGCGAAGGGGATCAGGTCGGGCCGGGTGCCCATCAGCTCGCAGCCGAACCAGGCGCCCAGGCGGCCGAAGCCGCAGATCACCTCGTCCGACACCAGCAGGATGCCGTAGCGGTCGCAGATGCGCTGGATTTCGGGCCAGTAGGTGGCCGGCGGAATGATCACGCCGCCCGCGCCCTGCACCGGTTCGCCGATGAAGGCGGCCACGTTCTCGGGGCCCAGCTCCAGGATCTTTTCTTCCAGCCAGCGCGCCGCGACCAGCCCGAACTGGGCCTCGCTCATGCCGCGTCCGAGTTCCGCGAAGTTCGGCTGCTCGATGTGGTGGAAACCGGGCAGCGGCAGCGCGCCCTGCGCATGCATGCCGGCCATGCCGCCCAGCGAAGCCCCGGCGATGGTGCTGCCATGGTAGGCGTTGCGGCGGCTGATGATGGCCTGGCGCCGGGGCTGGCCCATGATCTGCCAGTAGCGCCACACCATGCGCACGGCGGTGTCGTTGGCTTCCGAGCCGGAACTGGTGAAGAACACGTGCTGGACGCGCTCCGGCGCCAGTTCCGCCAGGCGCGCCGCCAGCCGCACCGCGGGCACGTTGGTGGTGTTGAAGAAGCTGTTATAGAAGGGCAGCTGCTGCATCTGGCGCGCCACTGCCTCCGTGATGCTGGCGCGGCCATAGCCCACGTTCACGCACCACAGGCCGGACATGCCGTCGATGACGCGCCGGCCTTCCGAGTCCCACAGGTAGATGCCGTCGCCGCGCACCATGACGCGCGGGCCGCTGCTGCGCAGCGCGCCATGGTCGGTGAAAGGGTGCAGGTAGTGCGCGGCGTCGAGCCGCTGCAGTTCCAGGGTTTCAGCGCCCGGAGTATCTACCTCCAGGACCGGCGCGAGCACGTCCGTGCCCACAACAAGATCGGCTGCCATGATCGACTCCCATCGTTATCCGACTCATACGTGCAACAGAAGGTGCTCGCGTTCCCACGGGCTGATCACGGTCATGAACTCCTGGTGCTCGAGTTCCTTGACCGCGGAATAGACGTCGATGAAGCGCTCGCCCAGGATGTCGCGCAGGCGGTCTTCGCGGCGCAGCAGGGTCAGCGCTTCCGACAGGCCCTGCGGCAGCTCGACCTGCATCTTATAAGCGCTGCCCTCGACCATCGGGGTCGGCTCGATGCGTTCCTGCATGCCGAGGTAGCCGCAGGCCAGGGTCACGGCCAGTGCCAGGTAGGGGTTGGCGTCGGCGCCGATCACGCGGTTCTCGACGCGCCGGTCCTGCGAGCCCGATACCGGCACGCGCAGGCCGACGGTGCGGTTGTCCACGCCCCACTGCAGGTTGATCGGCGCGGCCGTGTGGCGCACGATGCGGCGATAGGAATTCACGTAGGGCGCGACGATCGCCATCGCCGGCGCCATGTATTTCTGCAGGCCGCCGATGTACCAGCGGAACAGGTCCGAGGGCGCGCCTTCGGCATCGCTGAAGATGTTCTTTCCGGTTTCCCCGTCGACCACGCTCTGGTGCACGTGCATTGCCGAGCCGGGCTCGCCGGCCATCGGCTTGGCCATGAAGGTGGCGTACATCTCGTGCTTCAGGGCCGCTTCGCGCAGCGTGCGCTTGAAGTAGAAGACTTTATCCGCCAGGCCGAGCGGCTCGCCGTGCTGGAAGTTGATCTCCATCTGGCCGGCGCCGATCTCGTGGATCAGGGTGTCCACGTCCAGGCCCATCATGTCGCAGTAGTCGTAGATGTCCTCGAACAGCGGGTCGAATTCGTTGACGGCGTCGATCGAATACACCTGGCGGCTGGTCTCGGAACGGCCGCTGCGGCCGATCGGCGCGGCCAGCGGCAGATCGGGGTCGACGTTCTTGGCGGTGAGATAGAACTCGAGTTCGGGCGCCACCACCGGCTTCCAGCCCTTCTTCTCGTACAGCTTCAACACGCGGCGCAGCACGCTGCGCGGGGCGAAGTCGACCAGCCGGCCGTCGGCGAAATAGCAGTCGTGGATCACTTGCGCGGTCGGATCCACCGCCCACGGCACCATGGTGATGGTGCCCGGGTCGGCCTTCAGGATCATGTCGCGGTCGGTGGTGGAGATGGCGCGATCGAAGGCGTCGTCGTTTTCCGGCGAATTGCCGGTGACGGTCATGCCCAGCACGATTTCCGGCAGGCGCATGCCGCGGTCATCGGTGAATTTCACGCGCGGAAGGATCTTTCCACGCGCGACGCCGGTCAGGTCGGGGACCAGGCATTCGATTTCGGTGACCCGTTTTGCATTGAGCCACTCGTCCATGTCGTTGTAAGAAAAGTTGTCGCGGATTGCCATGATTGTTCCTCGTTCGTCGATATGAAAAGCAGGCGCGCGCAAGCACGCGGCCTGCGGAATGCGGGCGCAGTGAACGGGGAAGCTATGGGACGGAATTTGCCCACTCGTGGGCCGCCCGTTCGTGGGCCGCCCGTTCGTGGGCCGCCCGTTCGTGGACCGCCCATGTCGCGCAGGCGCTCATGGACATTCCCGATTCCGTTTGGTGCGTTCGTGGTACTCGCGGCAGGCATTGCCGAAGGCGCCGAACATCTTCATCGAATGCGGGTTGTGCACGATGCGCCACTCGGGGTGCCACTGGACGGCCAGCGTGAATGCCGGCGAATCCTTCACGGAAAACGCTTCCACCAGGCCGTCCTCGGCGGTGGCTTCGACCACCAGGCCCGCGGCCAGCTCGTTCACGCCCTGGCCATGCAGGGAATTGACCGGGATTTCGGGCATGCCCAGGATCCCGTGCAGCAGGCCGCCTTCGACCAGCTTGACCTTGTGCGCATCGCCGTATTGCTCGTCCATGCCCAGTTCCGGATTCTCGCGGTGGTCGAAGTGGCCCGGCACCGTCTGCACCGCCTGGTACAGGCTGCCGCCCAGCGCCACGTTCATTTCCTGGAAACCGCGGCAGATGGCGATGATCGGGATGCCGCGCTTGACTGCCGCGCGGATCAGCGGCAGCGTGGTCTGGTCGCGCGCCGGATCCTGCGGCAGCGACGGGTCCAGCACTTCCTCAGAGTAATAGCTCGGATGCACGTTCGATGCGGAACCGGTCAGCATGATGCCGTCGCACAATTCGAGCATCGTCTCGAGATCGAGCGACGCGCCCAGCGACGGCAGGATCATGGGGGCGCAATCGGCCCCGAGGACGACGGCGTCGACATATTTGTGCTGGGCCGCGTGATAAGGATGTTCTCCGAAATCGCGGGTACAAGCCGGTACGATAACGATCGGGCGCATGGTCTCTACCTTTTCAGTGAGGCGCACACGGACCATCATACTGCAAACAGATCCGGATGCGGGTGGCCGTTGTGGCAGATCAATAAAGATGCGTATACACCTTTGGCACTGACTGGATCTGCTATGGAGACAGGTTCCGCGCACGGGAACCCGTAGCAAAAGCTTATCGTCAATATGGATTGGATGCCAACACGAACCGCAGCCGGACCTGCCCGATCCGGCGTGCGTGGTATCTTTGATTTCATTCGCCATACTTTGACGAGGCATGCATGCTGAACCTGAACGACCCTTCCCTGCCGCGCCGGCAGGCGTATATCGACGGCGTCTGGTGCGACGCCGATGAAGCGCAGTCCGGCCTGGGGCGCGAGGGGGGACCATGAGCCGCGACCCGTTCGAACTGGTGGAGGATGCGCCGCTGCTGGTGGTGCCGCGCATGCTCGAGGACCTGCGCGCCTGGCATGACGGACCGAAGCTGGCCGACTTGCCGGGGCCGAATCCGTCGCCGGAACGGGAACGCCTGGCGGCCGAGCTGGACCGGCTGGGCGAGCGCTTGCTGGCCGGGATCGAGGCGCATCCGACCAAGTTCTGGGTGCTGAAACAGTTCCAGCGTTCGCTGGAGGCGGTGCAGGAAGAGGATACCGAGGCGCGCGAGCACGTCGGTACCGAGCTGGAGCGGGTGATGGAGATTGTCGGGGTCGAGAGTTCCGACGGGGTGCTGACTTATTACCTGGGTGGTATTTAGATTGTTGGCGGCTCCGTGATCGTGCACGATATCTGAGCCTGCGCGTATCACCGCGTGGACGGCAGAGCCGTCCACCCTACGCGGCATTTAAATCAACGCTTGTACTCGTAATACTTGCGCGCATCGCCGCGTACCAGGTCCGCCGGGTACTTGGCACGGTTCAGCACCATCTTGTCCCGCACCGCGGCCAGCAGGTCGACGTCCAGCTTGTCGGCCAGCCGCACCAGGTAGACCAGCACGTCGGCCATCTCGTGGCGCACCTCGACCAGCTTGTCCGGGCCCAGCTCCTCGGCGCGGCCCTCCTTGAGCCACTGGAAGTGTTCGAGCAGCTCGGCCGCCTCCACCGTCAGGGCCGCGGCCAGGTTCTTCGGGGTGTGGAACTGGTCCCAGTCGCGCTCTTCGACGAACTGGCGCACGATGGCGCGCAGCTGCGCCAGTTCGCCTTCCGAAGGGGTGTTTACGCTCACAGGCGGCGCCGTTCGCCGTCGCCGTAGCTTTCCAGCACCACCTGCAGCTTGGGCTGGATTTCCTCGTAGCTGCTGACCGTGATGCCGAGGTCGCGCAGCAGGCCGTCGTGCACGCCGTAGACCCAGCTGTGGATGGTCAGCGGCTGGCCGCGTTCCCAGGCGTCGCGCACGACCGTGGTCTGGGCGATGTTGATCACCTGCTCGGCCACGTTCAGCTCGACCAGGCGGTCGGCGGCGGCCTTGCCGGCCACGTTGCCCAGGTAGCGGCCATGCTTGTCGCGCACGTCGCGCACGTGGCCGAGCCAGTTGTCGGCCAGGCCGACGCGGGTGTTGTTCAGCGCGGCGCCCACGCCCGAGCAGCCGTAGTGGCCGCACAGGATGATGTGCTTGACCTTCAGCACGTCGACCGCGAATTGCACCACGGTCAGCGCGTTCAGGTCCGAATGCGAGACGACGTTGGCGATGTTGCGGTGGACGAACAGTTCGCCCGGCGCCATGCCGAGCAGTTCGTTGGCGGGGACGCGGCTGTCCGAGCAGCCGATCCACAGGTATTCGGGAGCTTGTTGCGAGGCCAGGTCCGAGAAGAAACGCGGATCCTGTTCCACCATCGAGGCGGCCCATTTGCGGTTGCGGTCGAACAGGTCGGCGGCGGTGAGGCCGGTGGGGGTTTTCGCCATGTATATTCCTTCCGTTCGTCGCCCCCGCGCAGGCGGGGGCCCAAGTTTATTCGCGCTGCCGAACCACTTGGGTTCCCGCCTGCGCGGGAACGACGTGTTAACTAAAAAAAACCGCTGAAGGTTGTTCACCATTCAGCGGTTTGCGGACCTCTTACTCGAAGAAGTCCTTCACTTTATCCATCCAGCCCTTGCTCTGCGGGCTGTGCTTCGCGCCGCCGTCGTTGGTCAGGCGCTCGAACTCCTTGAGCAGGTCCTTCTGCTTGTCGGTCAGCTTGACCGGGGTCTCGACCGCGACGTGGCAGAACAGATCGCCCGAGTAGCCGGAGCGCACGCCCTTGATGCCCTTGCCCTTCAGGCGGAAGGTCTTGCCGGTCTGGGTGCCTTCGGGGATGGTGAAGGATACCTTGCCGCCCAGGGTCGGGACCTCGATCTCGCCGCCCAGTGCCGCCTTGACGAAGGAGATCGGCATTTCGCAATGCAGGTCGTCGCCTTCGCGCTGGAACACGGCGTGTGGCTTGATGTGGATCTCGACGTACAGGTCGCCCGGCGGACCACCGTTGGTGCCCGGCTCGCCGTTGCCCGAGGAGCGGATGCGCATGCCGTTGTCGATACCGGCCGGGATCTTCACTTCGAGCGTCTTGTTGCGCTTGATGCGTCCGGCGCCGCCGCAGGCCGCGCACGGTTCCGGGATGATCTTGCCGCTGCCGTGGCACTTCGGGCAGGTCTGCTGGATCGAGAAGAAGCCTTGCTGCATGCGCACCTGGCCGTGGCCGGCGCAGGTCGAGCAGGTGACCGGCTGGGTGCCGGGCTTGGCGCCGCTGCCGTGGCAGGTGTCGCACTTGTCCCAGCTCGGCACGCGGATCGTGGTGTCGTAGCCGCTGGCGGCCTGCTCCAGCGTGATCTCGAGGTTGTAGCGCAGGTCGGCGCCGCGGTAGACCTGGGGTCCGCCGCCGCGGCCGCCACGGGCGCCGCCGCCGAAGATGTCGCCGAAGATGTCGCCGAAGGCATCGCCGAAACCGCCCGCGCCGCCGAAGCCGCCGCCGCCCATGCCGGCATTCGGATCGACGCCGGCGTGACCGTAGCGGTCATACGCCTCGCGTTTCTCCGGATTGCTCAGCATCTCGTAAGCTTCCTTGACCTCCTTGAACTTCTCTTCCGCTTCCTTGTTGTCCGGATTGCGGTCAGGATGGTATTTCATCGCAAGCTTGCGATACGACTTCTTGATGTCTTCTTCCGAAGCACCCTTGGCGACCCCGAGGATCTCGTAAAAATCACGCTTTGCCATTT
>Ga0265780_10002268_pt1 | contig 26335 bp, 37 predicted proteins | sample P1T30metagenome_FD_192432 | JGI IMG/M metagenome (GOLD analysis project Ga0265780, IMG submission 192432) | Plant litter microbial communities from East Loma Ridge, Irvine, California - P1 T30 | ecosystem: Environmental > Terrestrial > Plant litter > Unclassified | place: USA: California...
TGGTCGGCGGGGTGTTCCAGCGGGGAGGAAGTCTATTCGATCACGATGACGCTGCTCGGTGAAAACGCCGCCGAAGCACGCTGGATGCAGGGCCGCGACGTCAAGTTGCTCGCAACCGACATTTCGCAACCGGTGGTCGATGCGGTCAACCGTGCCTGTTACTCTGCCCAGACCGTCGAACCGATCCCCGCGCCCTATCAGAAGGCGTGGCTCGTTCCCGACGATGCAGGGTTCCGCATTGCCGATACGGCGCGTCGGCTCGTGACCGCACGTGTGCTCAACCTGTTCGAGCGCTGGCCGATGCGTCAGCAATATGATGCGATCTTCTGCCGCAACGTCATGATCTATTTCGACGATACCGCGAAGGCCGAGCTCGAGGCGCGTCTGGTGGACCAACTCGCCCCTGACGGCTTCCTCTACATCGGCCATTCGGAGCGTCTGATCGGCGCCGCCGCGGAACGAATGCAGGCGTGCGGGCAGACGATCTACAAACCACGGGATACCGACTGATGCGCCGGACACGCGTCTTGATCGTCGACGATAGCGCAGCGATGCGAGCGGCGCTGACGCGGATCCTGTCATCCGACCCGCAGATAGAAGTCGTCGGTGCGGCGCCCGAACCGCATGCGGCGCGCGCGCTGATCCGCGATCTCAACCCCGATGTCATCACGCTCGACGTGGAGATGCCGGGGATGGACGGGCTGTCCTTTCTCGAACGGATCATGCGCCTGCGCCCGATGCCGGTGGTGATGGTGTCGTCGCTAACCGCGGCGGGGGCGATCACCACGATCGAGGCCTTGCGGCTCGGTGCAGTGGATTGCGTCGCCAAGCCGACCGGTGGGCCGGCGGGGTGGCAGCAGGACGCCGCCTTGCTGTGCCAGACAGTACGCGACGCCGCCGCGTCGCGCGCACGGCGGACCCATATCCAGCGCCGGGCCGCCCCCGCAGGCGCGCGCAGCGGTTTCCGCCAGCGCGTCATCGCGATCGGCGCATCGACCGGCGGGGTGGAAGCGTTGTTTCACATCCTGCCGCAGTTTCCGGCGGATTGCCCGCCCGTGCTGATCGTCCAGCATATGCCTGCGGCGTTCACGACCAAATTCGCGGAACGACTGAATCGCGATTGCGCGGTGAATGTGCGCGAAGCGCAGGACGGCGCGCCGCTTCTCCCGGGAACCGTCTATATTGCACCGGGGGGTACGCATCACATGATCCTCGACGGCGGCATTTCGGGCAAGGTCCGGCTGGTCGCGGAGGACCGGGTCAACGGGCATCGCCCGTCGGTCGACATGCTGTTCCGCTCGGTCGCCCCGCTGGGCGACAAGGCGATCGGCGCGATCCTGACCGGGATGGGCGACGATGGCGCACGCGGCTTGCTCGCGATGCGTCAGGCGGGGGCGCGTACCTTCGGCCAGACACGCGGGTGCTGCGTGGTCTGGGGAATGCCACGAGTTGCGCTGGAAATCGGCGCGGTCGATCAGGAAGTCAGTCTGTCGCAAATGGCCGGCGCGATTCTCGCCGCCTGCCGCGACGGGCAGAATAGGGAGCCATAAATGCCTGCCGCGTCAGCAATCAAGGTCATGGTAGTCGACGATCAGGCGAGCATGCGCGCAATGATTCGGCGTGCGCTCCAGGATTTCGGCTTCAAGGACATTCGCGACAAGGGGTCCGCCAGCGAAGCATTCGCCGCGATCCGCACCGACCGCGTCCACCTTGTGATCTCCGATTATAACATGCCCGACATGGACGGGATCGACTTGCTGCGCGCGATCCGCACCGACGAGGTGCTCGCCAAGACGGTGTTCATCATGCTGACCGGGTCGTCGGATCGCGAGATCGTGCAGAAGGCGGCGGCGCTCGGGGTCAACAATTATCTGGTCAAGCCGTTCGCGCCGGCGGCGCTGAAGGAAAAGATCGAACGCGTCTTCGGTGCCCTGACATGAGCGCGCCGCCCGCGCGCCGCATCCCGATCATCCAGGGCGAACATGCCGTCGTGCGCGAACCCGATGCGATCATCTCGACGCTGCTCGGGTCGTGTATCGCGGTTTGCCTGCACGATGCCGAGGCGCGGATCGGCGGGATGAACCACTTCCTGCTGGGGGAGCCTCAGGCCGACCAGCTGCTGCGCGACGTCGACCTGCAACGCTACGGGGTTCATGCGATGGAATTGCTGATCAACGCGATGATGAAGGCGGGGGCCGAACGCGGCCGGTTGCGCGCCAATTTGTACGGTGGGGCCAACATCATCGCCGGGCTCGGTGGGATCGGATCCGCCAATGCGGCCTTTGCCAAGCGCTTCCTCGCGACCGAAGGCATCACGGTCGGTCAGAGCGACACGGGGGGCACGCTGGCGCGCAAGGTCGAATTCCGTCCCTATGACGGGAAGGTGCGGTGCAAGACCGTCGCGGATCGCCCGCTACCGCCGCCGATCACGCCCCGCATGCCGGCCGGGTGTGGCGAAATCGAACTCTTCTGATGGTAAGGTTGATGACACTCTCCGCCACCGCTACCGCCCATTCCGCTTCGCAAGACGCCGCGAACGCGACCCTGCACGCGGCGATCGCCGACGAATTGCGGCGTGTCCGCAACCGGGTCGAGACGCTTGCCGAGGCGCTCGTCGGCGACGCCTATTTCGTCGAACATTATCTGGAGCATCTCCAGGGGTTCGACATGATCGTCCAGTCGACCGACGAGACCGCCGCGATCCTCGACCGGCTCGCGGCAGGTACCGACGTCCATGCGGCGATCGCACCGGTGCGGCTCGGCTGCGTGCACGAACGGTTGCACGCCGCGGTGCGGAAAGGCTGACCGCGATGGCCAGCGCCGCCCCCAACGCCCGCCCGATCGTCATCCGCAAGATCAAGAAGTTCGGCGGCGGGCATCACGGCGGCGCGTGGAAGGTCGCCTATGCCGATTTCGTCACCGCGATGATGGCGTTCTTCATGCTGTTGTGGCTGATCAGCAATCCCGACAAGCAGCGCCTGAAGGGGCTTGCCGAATATTTCACGCCCTCGCCGCCGGTCGCGGCCGCGTCGGGATTTGGCGAGAACCCCGGCGAACGCCCGGGCAACGGCGGCTATGCGCGCAAGATGGACGCGGATGCGGCCAAGCGGAGCGGTGTTCCCGCGATGGACGCGCAAAGCGCGGGCGTCGCGCGCGGCGGCACCGCCACGGTTCCCGATGCATCGCTGCGCGTGCTCGCGCAGGAACTGCGTGTCGCGCTCGATACGCTGCCGCCGAGCGAACCGACCAGCGCCAGCAAGGTCGACGCGGATGGCGAAACGCTCCGCATCACGCTGATGGACACCGCCAACCGCCCGATGTTCCAGGGCGGGACCGCGAAGCTCAACGGCTTTGCGGTCAGCCGCATGGCGACGATCGCGGGAAAGCTCGCCAAGGCGGGTGCGCGGCTGACGATCGAGGGGCATACCGATGGCGCGGGTGGACAGAGCGAAGCGAACTGGCGCCTGTCGGGCGAACGCGCGCTCGCCGCGCGCGCGGTGCTGCTCGGCAATGGCCTGACCCCCGACCGGATCGCCGGCGTCGTCGCGATGGCGGGGACCGAGCCGGTCTATCCCGACCAGCCCGACCGTCCCGAGAACCGCCGCATCACGATCGTCGTCAAGGCCGAGAGGCCCGCGCTGCCGAGCGACGCGAGCTTCAAGTTCTGACGATGGGCAAGATCCTTTTCCCCCTGATCATCCTGCTGCTCGGCGCAGGCGTCGGCGCGGCGAGCGGGTTCGGCGTGCGCTATGCGTTCGGTCCGCCGGCAGCGGCGGCGGCAAAGGCCGCACCGGCCAAGGTCGAGACCACGCTTGTCCCGCTGCCGCGGATGACCGCACCGCTGGTGCTTCCCGACGGCCGCCTGTCCGGTTATGCCGCGTTCGAGGAACAGCTCGAGGTGCCGATCGAAGAGGCGGCGCGGGTGACGGCGGCGCTGCCGTATCTGCAACATGCGATCAACATGCGAACCTATCGTATTCCGCTTGCCGCGGGACGCGACGGCGCGCTACCCAACATAGATGTATTTCGTCGCGTGACATTGGATGCGGCGACCGAAGCTTTTGGCCGCGGTGTAGTGCGGCGTGTAGCGGTAACGCAGGCCGTTCCTGCATGACGAGTTTCGAGGACTTGGGATGAACGATCCTCAAACGATTTCGAACGATCGTCGGACGTCGCGCGACGATCGGTTGGTCACGACATTGTTGCTCGGTCGCGTGGTGACGCCGCGTGGCGATACGGTGTGCCGGATCCGCAACCTGTCGCAGGGTGGCGCCAAGATCGAGATCCGCGCGCCGTTGACGGTCGGGGATGCGGTGGCGATCGAATTGCGCGGCACGACGCTGGTCCCGGGGACGGTCGCGTGGCTTGCAGGCAATGCCGCGGGGATCGCCTTTGCCGAGCCGGTCGAGCGCGACATGCTGCTGGGGCATTGCGGTGTGGGCATGTTCCGTCAGCGCAGCCCCCGGCTCGTGGCGGATTGCCCCGCGATCCTGCGCGTATCGGGGCATGTTTGTACCGTGCACCTGCATGATATCGGGCAACGCGGCGCGTGCATCGGTGGCGCGGGCAATTTGCCGCGCGATACGTGCGTGCGGCTCGAGGCGGCCGGGCTGGGGCAGGTGCAGGCGGTCGTACGCTGGTCGAAACCCGATGCGGCGGGGTTGTTCTTCCTTGAACCGATCCCGTTTGCGACGCTGTCGGCCTGGTCGCAGGACGCCGCGACGCGCTTCTCCTCGCGGGGGTAAGGCGGCTCCCTCATCCCGTAGCGAAACTGCGCACCAGCGACCCTGCCACCAGCGCCCATCCGTCGACCAGCACGAAGAAGATGATCTTGCACGGCAAGGCGACCGTCGCGGGCGGGAGCATCATCATCCCCATCGCCATCAGCACCGCCGACACCGCCAGATCGATCACGAGAAACGGCAGCAGCAGCAGGAATCCGATCTCGAACGCGCGGCGCAGCTCGGAAATCATGAACGCCGGCACCAGCGTCGCGAGCGGCACGTCCGCGCGCTTCACGGCGGGTTTGCGCGACAGGCCGTTGAACAGCGCAACATCATCGTCGCGGACCTGGCCGAGCATGAACGCGCGAAACGGCGTCGACGTCGCCTCAAACGCGGCGGTCTCGGACATCTTGCCTTCGGTATAGGGCTTTACCCCCGCTTGCCACGCCGCCTCGAAGGTCGGGGTCATCACGAACAGCGACAGAAACATGGCGAGGCTGATGATCACCGGATTGGGCGGCACCCCCTGTGCGCCAAGCCCCGTGCGGAGCAGCGACAGCGCGACGACGATCCGCGTGAACGAGGTGATCGTCATCAATATGCCGGGCGCAAGGCTCAGCACGGTCAGCATCGCGACCAGGCCGATCGTCTTGCCGCTCGTTGATCCGCCGCCGCCGAGCGACAGCGTCGCCTGTGCGAGCGCCTCGGTCGGAACCAGAAGCACCGCCGCCGCGACAGGCAGCAACAAGACGGCCTTACGCATCAGTCGTCTCCGGCTTGGCGCGAGTCCGGGTACGCGGTGCGCGGGGCGTCCGGGGCTTGGGCGGGGCGTGATCAACAGGAGGCGCGGGCGGCGCGTGCTGCGCGACCAGATCGCCGAAAGTGGGAGCGGGCGCGGCGGGTGCCTGATCCACCGCCTCGATCACGAGATGCCCCTCGGGCGCGATCAGCAGCAGATGCTCGCGACCGTCGCGGCGCACCAGCAGCACGCTGCGCCGCGGGTCGATGGTGAGCCGTTCGACCAGTTCGAGCCGACGGTCGCGGCGCGGGGCTGCGCCGATCCGCCCGGGCAGCCGCAAGTCGTATCGCCGCACCGCCCACAACGCCCCCGCGAGCCCGCCCAGCACCAGCGCAAGCGCACCGAACATCCGCAACAGCGGCAGGATCGTCACGAGTCCACCCCGCGCGACACGACTTCGGTGACTTCGATCGCCATCCGTTCGCCAGTCACCTGAATCCGGCCCTTCGCGACGAGCATGCCATTGGCGTAGATCCGCGAGGGATCGTCATGCCCGCAATCGAACGCGATCGTCGCGCCACGGCTCATCTTGAGCACCTGGCGGATCGGCAGACGTACCGAGCCGAGGACGATCGAAACCTCGACGGGCACGGATTCCAATATCGACATGGTAAAGCTCCCTCTTGCCCGGAATTATAGGAGCGAAATTGGGGCGACCCGGACCCGACCCGGAAAATCTTGCCTATAAGATGGTCGGAGGCGGCAATCCTTGCCTGCCTCCCCCGTTAGGCATTGGGTCGGGGATTGGGTCGGCATGGGTCAGGACAGCACGGTATCGGTTTCGGCCTCGGGTCTGCGCGCGCAATCGCTGCGGATGCGGATCATCGCCGAGAATCTCGCCAACCAGAGTTCGGTCGCGACCACGCCGGGCGGCACGCCGTATCGCCGCCGGATCCCGACCTTCAAGGCCGAGGTCGACCGCGCGAGCGGCGCGACGACGGTCAAGGTCGGGAGCGTGGCAACCGACAAGTCCGAATTCCAGCGCGTCTATCAGCCGGGCAATCCGGCCGCGGATGCGCGCGGCTATGTGCTGACGCCCAACGTCAACGGCCTGGTCGAAATGGCCGACATGAAGGCGGCGCAGCGATCGTATGAAGCCAATCTCAACGCGATCGAGGCGGCGCGCGGCATGACCATGCGCACGATCGATCTGCTGAAATGATGCGCCCCCCAGCCCCCCATATCGCGTCATGCTGAACTCGTTTCAGCATCCACCGTGGTCTTGCCCGACGGGACGTTGGACGCGCTGCCCGGTGGATGCCGAAACACGTTCGGCATGACGGCGGGGTGGGGTGGGGTGGGCGCTCGCAAACTTACGCAACACTAACGCTCAACTAAGGAATACCATCGATGTCGATCGGGGCTCTCGATGCCGCCAATGCCTATGGCCGTGCCGCCGGCGTAACGCCGTTCGGCAACGCCGCGCCGCCGTTCGCGGGCGTCGAACAACCCGACACCAGCGGCGGGTTCGGCGCATTGGTGTCGCAACTCGTCGGCGATGCGGGGCAGGGCCTGCGCGCTGCCGAAACCGCGTCGGCCAAGCAGATCGCGGGGAAGGGCGACCTGATCGACGTCGTCACCGCGATCGGCGCGGCCGAAAGCGCGCTCGACACGATGGTCGCGGTGCGCGACCGCGTCGTCGGGGCTTATTCCGACATCATGCGGATGCAGATCTGATGGACGCCGCCGCCGCCATGGAGATCACGCGCGCCGCGCTGATCCTGATCCTCGTCGTGGCCTGGCCGATGCTCGGCGCGGCGCTCGTCACCGGGGTCGTGATCGGGCTGTTGCAGGCGTTGACGCAGATCCAGGAACAGACGCTGACGTTCGTTCCCAAATTGCTCGCGATGGGGGCGGCGCTGCTGCTGTGCCTGCCGATGATCGGCGCGGCGCTGAGCGATTTCATGCGCATCATCGCCGATCACGTCGCGCACGGCTGAGCGTGCTCGACGCGTTCCCGCTCCAGGCGACCGCCTTCCTGATCCTGTTCGCACGCGTCGGTGCGGTGCTGATGCTGCTCCCGGTATTCTCCGAAGACGCGATCCCGCCGCGGGTCCGTCTGCTCGCGGCAGGCGGGATGACGCTCGGGCTGTGGGGGCTATTGTCGCCCGCAGTGCTCCCGCTGGCGGGGCGCAGCGATGCCGCGCTTGCGGGCACGATCGCCGCCGAACTGGGAACGGGTTTGGCGCTCGGTCTTATCATCCGCCTGATGTTCCTCGCGATCTCGATTGCCGGGTCGATCATCAGCTTGCAAGTCGGCCTGTCCTCGGCGGTCATCTTCGACCCCGCGCAAAGCAGCAGCGCGCCCGAACTGTCGCGCTTCCTCGCGGTTGCGGCGGCGGTGGTGTGCATGGCGAGCGGGGTGCATCATTTGTGGATTGGCGGTCTGGTCAAATCCTACACCGCGTTTCCGGTCGGCACCGTGTTGCCTGCCGCCGATCTTGCGCAACTTGCGGTGCGGGTCGCGGGCGACACGATGACGCTGGGGGTGTCGCTCGCCGCGCCGCTGATCGTCTACGGAATCGTGTTCAATGTAGCCCTCGGGCTCGCGGTGCGGGTCGCGCCGAGCATCCAGTTGTTCTTCATCGCCCAACCGCTCAACCTGCTGCTCGGGCTCGGCATCGCGGCGAGCACGGTGGGGGCGACCCTGACCGCTTTCTCAGCCGCGATGGCGCAGTCGATGCAGCGCGTCTGGGGCTGATCGCATGGCGGGCGACAAGGACCAGAAGACTCACGACCCAACCGAAAAACGGCTGAGCGACGCGCGCAAGAAGGGCGACGTCGCACAAGCCCCCGAACTGCGTCACGCGTTCGGCTTCATCGCAATGCTGATCGCGACCGGCAGCGTGGGCACGATCGCGTTCGCGCGGCTCGGAACGGGCCTCGCGCATCTGTGGGGCAATGCCGAGGCGGTCCCGCTCGCGCCCGACGGCGCGCACGCGCTGCTGACCGCATTGTTCGGCGCGACCTTTACCGCGCTGCTGCCACTGTTCGCGTGCCTCGTCGGGTGCGCGCTGGTCGGCGGGGTGGTGCAGGCACGACCGATGCTGGTGTGGTCGCGGATCGCGCCAAAATGGTCGAAGCTGTCGCCGATCGCGGGGGCGAAGCGGATGTTCGGCCCGCGCGCTTTGGTCGAATTTGCCAAGACGCTCGCCAAGCTGATCGGGGTTGGTACGATCGCGGTGATCGCGCTGCGGCCGTTCATGCCGGGGTTCGAAGCGATGGTGGGCCTCGATCCGATGGCGATCGGGACGCTCGCGGGCGGGATCGTCGCGCAGCTGATTCGCTCGGTCGCGATCCTGGTCGGCGCGATCGCGCTGTTCGACTTCGTCTGGCAGCGGCGCAGCTGGATGGCCAAGATGCGGATGTCGCTCCAGGAGATCAAGGACGAGCACAAGCAGCAAGAAGGCGACCCCAAGATCAAGGCGAAGATCCGCGCGATCGGGATGCAGCGCGCGCGGCGGCGGATGATGGCGGCGGTTCCGACCGCCAGCGTCGTCATCACCAACCCGACGCATTTCGCGGTGGCGTTGCGCTACGATCACGGCAAGGGGTCCGCCCCGATCGTCGTCGCCAAGGGTACCGACGCGGTCGCGCTCAAGATCCGGGAAGTCGCGACCGCCGCGGGCGTGCCGCTGGTCGAGAACCGCCCGCTCGCGCGCGCGCTGCATGCGAGCGCGGAGATCGACCGCCCGATCCCGGTCGAACATTATGCCGCGGTGGCGGAAGTGATCGGTTACGTCCTGCGTCTGGCGCGCGAACGCGGGTGAGGGAGGGGCCGCGGTTAGCGAGCGCTTCCCCGGCAACCTTACGCTTCCCCGGCGAAGGCCGGGGCCCAGTAGCGGGACCTGAGACGATCAGGCGCTGCGTTCCCTTACAAAAACCTGCGCGACTGGGCCCCGGCCTTCGCCGGGGAAGCAATCGAGGGGAGAGATCCTGGCGCATCCGGTTTCCCGCGAAAGACTCCTGGATCTCAGTACCAGCACCTCAGCGCATGAGTTCGGTCAGCGGAAGCGGCGCGTCGAGCATGGCGAGCCGGGCGAACGCCTTGTCCGCCTTCGCCGGATCGAGCGTCGCGGCGGGCGCGGTCAGATAGTCGAACGCGTCGCGCGTCGGCAGGCGCGCGAACCCCGCCGCATAGCGCGTGCGTAGCGCGGTCAGCGCGCTGCGGTTGCCGGTGCGCGACAGCGCGACCGCCTGGCGCAGCACGCGCGTCTGGTCCGCTTCGCTGGCGGCGCGCGCCGGAAGCGTCGCTGCGTTGCTCGCGGCGAATCCCGCCCAGTCGCGCCGCTGCCACAGAATGTCGCCGCGCAAGTCCGCGCTCCCGGGCGCACCGTCGAGCAAGGCGAGCGCCTCGTCCGCCTTGCCCAGCCGGTAGAGCGCGGCGGCCTCGATCGTGCGGCGGCGCGCGGTGATGTCCGCGGGGAACGCGATCGCCTGGCCAGCGCGCAGCGTCCGCAAGGACCGCTCGGGCGCCCCCGCGAGCAAGTCGAGCTCGGCGACCCGGATCGACAGCGGCCCGGTCGCCGCATCGGGTGCGCGTCGGTCGAGCAGGAAGCGCAGCAGGTCCGCCGCGCGCGCGTACAGCCCCGCGCCCGCCAGCCGGTCGGCGAGCCGCGCGGCGATCGTCTCGCCCTCGCCGCCGCCGGGCAGGAGATCGCGATAGTCCCAGAACACCCCCGCCGCGACGCCGATCTTGCCCGCATCGGGTGAATCGATCAGCCCGCCGAGCAAGGTCTGGAGCCGCAGCAAGGTCGGCGCGGTCTGGTCGCCGAGGTCGAAATAGCGGAACAGCGTCGCCCCCGCCGCGAGCGCCGCGCGGGAATCGTGCTTCGCCTCCGCGATCCGCCAGCGCAGCGTCAGCGTGCCGCGTTCGATCGGCCCGCCGCGCCAGAAGGAGAGCGCGTCGAGTGCCTTTGCCGCCGCCGCCGGGGTCAGTTCGCCCGCCGCGAAGCGATCCTCGATCAAAGCGAGCGTCGCCTCGGTGCGGAGCGCGGGCGTGCCGCTGAGCATTACACGTTGCAGCAGCAAGCGACCCCCCGCGCGGTCGCCCAGCGCCACGGCCGCGCGCGCGCGGCGCAGGTTGGCGGCGGGATCGGGGTCGCCGAGCGCCGCCAGCATCCGGCGGACGTCACCGGGATGCCCGCTCGCCAGCGCGACATCGGCGAAAGCGAGCAGGAACGGACGCCGCGCCGCTGCGCTTCGCCCGGAAAGGGCGGGCACCGCGCAGCGCATCGCCTGCGCGGCAAGCGCGGTCTGCTGCGTCGCCGCCGCCGCGCGTACGCGCCACGCGCACGCTTCGGGATGCGCGTCGAGCAGCGGCGTGTCGAGCGCACGGAGCGCGTCGGCCGGACGCTCCATCCCCGCCAGCACCACGCCGTGCGCGAGCTGCCACGCTGCGGTCAGCGAAAGCGCCGGATCGTCCGCGAGCATCGTGTCGAGCACGCCCGCGGCCTCCGCCATACGATCGTGCGCGATCAATGCCTGTGCCAGCGCCCAGCGCGCAGACTGGCGTGTCTGCGGCGTGGAGCGCGCGATCGCGGTCCAGGCGGCGGTGTCGGACTGGCTCGGCCAGCGTCCGTCGAGCGCGGGAAGCGGGCTTTCAGCGAGTTGCGCGGCGAAGGACGCGATCCGTTGCGAGGGCGGCGGCGCGGCGGGTGCGGCGTGTTCCGCGGGCGCGGCGTGTTCCGCCGGCGCGGGAGAGGGTGCGTTGCCGATCAGCGCGAGCGACAGCAACAGGATCGAGAATCGCAACCGGTTCATGGCACGAACAGCGCCACGCAGGCGCCACCGATCCCGGCGGCGACAAGGAACAGCCCGCCGACCAGCAGCGACGCGCGCGCGCCGCCGGCTGGCTTTGCGGTGTTGGCGGCGGCGTTCGCGCCCGTGTCATTGGCTGCGGCACCGGCAGTGCCCCCGCCCGCTGTCCCGCCCGCCGCGGCGGCCGGGCGGGCTGCATTGACGACGCGAACCCGCGCCGGTTTCTGGTCGTGACTCATCGCGTTACCCGCCTGCTGTCCGGAGCCTCTATTATAGACGCGGGGGCGCGCCACGGGTGGCGGCGGCCCGTCGGAGATGCTGTTGATGTCGCGCTTTCCCCGTTCGATCCTCCGCGCGGGGCCGTTGCTGGCGCTGATGCTCGCGTCGTCGCCTGCCGCGGGCAACGAAGGCGGCGGTGGCGGGGCGGCATCGGTCGTCCCCATTGCCGAATTGCGCGTGCCGATCCTCGACGGCGGGCGCTTCGTGGGAACGCTCCGGCTTCAGACGGCGCTCGATTATGCCGATCCGGCGCAGGGAGCAGGCGCGGCCGCGCACGCCCCGATGTTTCGCGATGCAGTGCTGTCGGCGGGGCTCGAATTCGCGCGGCTGCACGTGTCGGCCTTCGTCCCGATCAATGCGGCGCTGCTGTCGCGCACGCTGACCGATGCGGCACGAACGGTCGACCCGCACGTCCGCAAGGTCCTGATCCTCGACGTCAGCGCGCGCCAGTAGCGCGCGGCGCGCGCGCCATCGCCATCGTCAGCCGTGCCGCCCCCTTGGGCGTCATCGCCGCGAGCATCATGCCGGTCGAGCGCTCGCGCATCTTGCGCGCGACCTTGAGTTGCACGTCGAGATCGAGCTGTTCGAACACGATTGCCGCCTTGGCGGGCTTCATCGCCTGATAGATGCTCGCAAGATCGGCATAGCTGTCGGGCACCGCGTCCTGCGCGCCGCCGGCCGCCGCCGGTTGCGCCGCCGCCCGGCTCGCCTCGAGCTCCGCCTTGATCCGCGCGGCACTCGCGCGGACCGCCTGTTCGCGCAGGTCGAGCGCCTGCTGGCGGCTCGCCGCCTGCCGGTCGCGCGTCGCCAGATCCTGCCGGACCGACACGCCGAGGCGACTGTCGGGTGCAGACTCGGCGGGCGCGGCGGCGGCGACCGCATTGCCGATCGCCGCGATCCCCGCCATCGCGGCGGTCAGCGTGAGCAACGGGATGCGGATCGTCACAGCGCGTCCTCCGACACGTCGACGGTACGGTTGGCGGAGGCGGCGGCGACGATGCGTTCGGCGCTGGCATCGGCGATGTCGACCATCACGCGCAATTCATCCAGCACCGCGCGCGCATCCGCGGCGGCGGCGATCTGTCCGCTGCCGAACGACAGTGTACCCTTCAGCTCGGACAGCACGATCCGCGCCTGGACGGTCGACTGGTCGAGTGCAGCGACGACCTGGCCAAGATCCCCGTGTCGGATCGTGTCGAGCGCGCGCTTGACGCGCTGGCTCTGGATCAACACCGCGATGCACAGTGCCATCGTCAGCAAATTGGCGATCGTTGCGAAGGTCATGGCCGTGGTCCCCTGGCTATGTCGGTCATCATCCGGACCGCGATGTTGTTGGAGCGTTGTCCGATCTGCGCGCGGCCGAGCGTGACGCCGCCGCATTGGAGGTCGAGCGGATCGTCCGGCCCGCGGTGCAGCGGGATCGTCTGCCCCACCGCGAAATCGCGCACGGTCTCGAGCGGAAGCAGCCGTTCGCCGAGCACCACGTCGACGCTGACGGTGGTCTTGCGGATCTCGGCGGTCATATGCGGTTCCCAGATCCCGTCACGCCCGAGCTTCTCGCCCATGAAGCGCTGCCCCAGCAGATGCTTGACGGGTTCGATCGTGGCGTAGGGGAGCAATATGCTGAACCGCCCGCCGCGTTCGTCCATATCGACGCGGAAGGTCGCGACCGCGCAGATGTTGGTCGACCCCGCGATCGTCGCGAAGCGCGTGCTGGTCTCGATCCGCTCCAGCGCCATCGTGTTGGGGGTGATCGGCGCGAGCGCGGCGCTCATGTCCGCAAGCACGGTGCGCAGCATCCGCGCAACCAGGTCGCTTTCGATCGTGGTGAAGCCGCGCCCGTCGATCAGCACCGTCGTGCCCCCGCGCCGGCCACCGAGCAGTGCATCGACGACCGAATAGATCAGCCCCGAATCCACGGTCACCAGCCCGTAATTCTCCCATTCCTCGATCCGGAACACGCCGATCATCGCGGGCAGCGCGACATGGCTGAGGAAGTCGCCGAAGCGGACCGAATTGACCTCCTCCAGACTGACGTCGATCGCGTCCGAGGTGAGGTTGCGCATCGACGTCGCGAAGATCCGCACCATCCGGTCGAACACGACCTCGAGCATCGGCAGCCGCTCATGACTGATGACGTCGGATTCGATGACCGCGCGCAGGCCCTGCTTGGGGTCGATCGGCGTCCCCATGTCGCCGAACAGCGCATCGATATCCGCCTGGCCCAGCGTCGCGTCGCCGTCGAACAGCGCGACCGACGGTTCGGGCAGATCGAAATCTTCCAGCTCCATGCTCATTGCTGGATCAGGTCCTGGATCAGGACGTCCTTGACCATGTCGTCGCCGAGCACCTGGTGCGCGCGCACGAGCATTTCCTCCTTCACCCGGAACACCGCCGCCGATCCGGCGAGATCGTCGGGCCGCAGCTCGCGCAGGAACGGCTGATACGCATCGAGCAGCAGCGGCAGCTTGGCGGTGATCTGCTCGACGGTCGCCTTCTCCCCCGGGACCAGCATGAAATGCACCTTGAGGAAGCGCGACGACCCATCGGCGCTGCGCAGGTTGACGACCATCGCGGGCACATCGACGAAGGCTTCGCCTTCCTTGCCCCCTTCTTCGCCGCCGCCATGATCGTTCTTGGGGGCGTCCTTGGCCGGCGCTTCGTGTCCGCCCTCGGCGCTCGCTTCCGCCGCGGGCTCGGCGCTGCTCCCGAGGAACATCCACGCGCCCCCGCCGCCGCCGAGCAACAGCACCGCGCCGACCGCACCGAACAGGATCAGTTTCTTGCTTTTCTTGGGCGCGGGCGCGGCACCGTCCGCGCCGTTTTCGCCACCGCTCGCGTCACTACTCTCCGGGCTCGCGGGTTCCTCGGTCGCCTTTTCCTGCTTGCTCATGATCGTGTCCCCTCTTGGCACCTCGGCGGCGACCGCCCTGGCAATTCCCGCCTATTATAGGAGGGCAGCCGGGCAGATTTTGCCTAGCGGCGAGAAAAAGCGATTTTCCCGAAGGACGACCGGGTGGACATATCCTCTACCGTATTGCTGAGCCACGAGCAGGCGCTGCGCCGCCGGATGGACGTCGCGGCGAACAACCTCGCCAACGTGTCGACCGCCGGGTTCAAGCGCGAGGACCCCGTCTTCCGCGAATATGTCGAGAAGACCGGCGAGCCGCAGGACGCGGTCCGGACGACCTCGCTGGTGCTCGATCAGGGCGCGGTCCACGACACAGCGCAGGGCGGGTTCCAGCCGACCGGCAATCCGATCGACGTGATGATCGACGGCCCGGGCTATCTCGCGGTCGACGCGTCCGACGGCACCACCGCTTATACGCGTGCGGGCTATCTCAAGGTTGGCGACGACGGGTCGCTGGTGACCGCGGGCGGATTGCCGGTGCGCGGCGAGGGCGGGCGACCGATTGCGATCCCGCCCGATCAGCTCGGCAAGCTCAGCATCGGGCCGGACGGAACGGTCAGCGGAGCGGCGGGGGCGCTCGGGCGGATCGAAGTCACCGTGTTCGACAGCGAGGCGGGGGTCGATCCGCGTGGCGACGGGCTGTTCACCGCGAGCGGCGGCCGCGCGTTGACTGCCGCCGAGACAAAGCTGCGCAGCGGCGGGATCGAGGGCTCGAACGTCCAGCCGATCGTCGAGACGACCAACATGGTCGAGATCCTGCGCGCCTATCAGACCAGCATGAAGATGAGCGAGGCGATCGGCGACATGCGCAAGGCCGCGATCGACAAGCTCGGCCGCTTCGGCTGACCCCTTTCACCAGGAGACCCCTATGCGTTCCCTATCGATTGCCGGCACCGGAATGCTCGCGCAGCAGACCAACGTCGATGTCATCTCGAACAACATCGCCAACATGAACACGACGGCGTTCAAACGGCAGCGCGCCGAATTCCAGGACCTGCTGTATGAGCAGGTGTCGCGCCCCGGCGCGGCGGCGGGCGGCGACAATCGCGTGCCGACCGGGATCCAGATCGGCGCGGGCGTCAAAACGGGCGGAGTGTACCGCATCGCGACGCAGGGCGCGCTGACGCAGACCGACAATCGCTATGACGTGGCGGTGCAGGGGCGCGGCTATTTTCCCGTCACCTTGCCCTCGGGCGAGACCGGCTACACCCGCGACGGCTCGTTCCAGGTCTCCGACCAGGGGCAGCTCGTCACCGCCGACGGCTTGCCGGTCGAGCCGGGGATCACCGTGCCGCCCGAGGCGGTCGACGTCAGCGTGTCCAAGACCGGGCTGGTGCAGGTGAAACTTGCAGGCCAGCCTGATTTGCAGACCGTGGGCCAGTTGCAGCTCGCGACCTTCGTCAACGAAGGCGGGCTCGAAGCGCAGGGCGGGAACATGTTCCTCGAGACCGCATCCTCGGGGCAGGCGACGCTCGCCAATCCGGGCGAGCCGGGGTTCGGGACGATCCAGCAGGGCTTCATCGAGGCGTCGAACGTCAATCCGGTGTCCGAGATCACCGCGCTGATCACTGCGCAGCGCGCCTATGAGATGAACAGTCGCGTCGTGAAGACCGCCGACGAGATGCTCGCCACGACGAGCCAGCTGCGATGAGCGCGCGGGTCGCCCCGTTTTCGCTGCTGCTCCTGCTGGGCGCGGTCGCGAGCCCGGTGGTGGCGCAGGGCGTGGCGCCCGCAGTGCGGCCCGCCATGGTCCCGGTCGCGGTGCTGGCGCACCCGGTTGCGCAGGGAAATATCCTGTCCGCCGAAGACTTTGCCTACGAAGACCGTGCGTTGGGCCAGGCCCGCGGCGCGCTCCAGCCCGCCGACGCGATCGGCAAGGAAGCGACCCGCGGGCTTGCTCCGGGCAGCGTCGTGCGGATCACCGACGTGGTGACGCCTCGCCTTGTCCGGCGCGGCGAGCCCGTCCTGATCGCTTATCGCAGCCGCGGACTGCTGATCACCACCAATGGCCGCGCGCTTGCGAGTGCGGGTTCTGGCGAACCGGTCCGCGTGGTTGCCGCATCGACCGCGCGCACGCTGGATGGCGTCGCGGCGGCAAGCGGGCTGGTGCTGGTCGGGCCGTAAGACGCGGTCGGGCTGGATCGTTCTGCATAGACCACCACCCCGGCGCAGGCCGGGGCCCAAGCGAAGTACAGTTGAAGGTTGAGGACCGCGCTTCGTTGCCACGGCCATCGCGATTGGGCCCCGGCCTTCGCCGGGGTGGCGGGTTCAACGCCGCGGTTCGGGCATTCTGACAGGGGACATATGAAATGAAGACCATCTTGGTATTGGCTGGCGGCGCGCTTTTGCTGTCGGGTTGTGGCGCGGTTGGGCGGTTGCAGACGATCGGCAAGGCGCCGAAAATGTCGCCGACCGAAGCGACCACCAACACCGCCGCCGAGCCGTCGCTCGGGCAGGCGGGCGCAACGCTCCGGCGAGAGGCGCGGACGCCGGGGATGGCGTACGCCGCCACCCCGGCCCGGCCGGTCACCGCCTCGCTGTTCCGCGCGGGCGCCGCGGCGTTCCTCGGCGACCAGCGCGCGACGCGGACCGGTGACATCCTGACGATCCGCATCAACATCGCCGACAAGGCCGAGGTCGGCAACAATACCACCCGCAACCGCACCGGCTCCGAGAACGCCAGCGTCGGCAGCTTGCTGGGCCTGCAGAAGCTGCTGCCCAAGAGCCTCGACCCGACCAACCTCGCGACCACCAACAGCAAGTCGCAATCCGCGGGCGGCGGCAACATCAGCCGGTCCGAGACGATCAACATGACGATGTCGGCGATCGTCACCGATGTCCTGCCCAACGGCAACCTGACCGTGCGCGGGCGGCAGGAAGTGCGCGTCAACAACGAGCTGCGCGAGCTGATCGTGACGGGCATCGTCCGCCCGCAGGACATCGCGCGCGACAATTCGGTGCTCCATTCGCAGATCGCGGAGGCGCGGATCAGCTATGGCGGGCGCGGGCAATTGTCGGACGCGCAACAGGCCCGCTGGGGCCAGCAGATCTACGACGCGCTGTTCCCGTTCTGACGGCATTTAACTGTGCCGGTGCGCCCGGACCACGCGGTAACCGCTTAAGATACCAATATGCAGAACGATGGTCTTCCCAGGGTCCGCGAGATCATCGACGCGCTGGGGCTGCGGTTGCGCGTCCGCGCAGAGCGGCATGCCGCGGGTGCGCGGATCGTGATGCAGCGCCCCGACGTTGCGGGTCAACCGCAGGCGACGCTTGATCTTTATGGTGCCGAAGTGCTGTGGGGCTTCCTGATGTCGGCGCGACTCGCGGTGCCCGATATTCTTCCCGACGAACGGATCTTCGGGACCTGGAGTGCCACCTTGCGGCTCGAAGTGGATCCGGTCAGCCGGATCGAGATCGACACGCATCAGTCCGGGCAAACGCTCGTGATACCCTGCACCTTGTGGGATCGGCTATTTGCCGAATTGTGCCTTGTACTTGCGCATGGGCGTGCGGATCCTGCGGTGTTGCAGCGTTACGCACTACAATAGCCGTGCTGCGCAGCATTGTGTTTCTGCTATATAGGAAACCCTTACTGACCTTCATACATAGGTAGCGTCGTTGCACGGCCTGTTCTGGTAGGAAGTACGCTATGTACGCTTTTGATCGAAAGACGTTCGACAGCACGCGGGACGGGTCGCATCATGGCGTCGGTCCCCAGCCGCAGTTCCGCGTGACGATGACGTTCGTGCTGGAAGATGGCATTGCCTTATGGTCGGCAGCCCGAGCGCGTATGCTCGCGGATGGCGAGACGACCGACGAGATGGTCCACGAAACGATCGGCCCCCCCGATGCGCCCTTGTTCGCGGACTGTCTCGCCGTTCTGTGCGACCCGGCGACGTTCCTGCGATCGACCCCGGTTCCCGGATGCGAGCCGGACGACTTCTGGGTCGACACGATTCCCGGCCTGCCCGGTTACGCAGTGTCGCAGGCGGAATCGTCCCTGACCCGCATTTGACCTGCGTAACCGTCGCGATGGTCGCACGTCACGCCCGAAGTGTCAGGCCTCGGCCGCTGGAGCAATGCGGAGCAGACCGTCGGCGTCTCGCTGTTCGGCAGCTATCAGAAGCGCAATTTCACCAATATCAGCGCGCCGGTCCAGGCCTGGAACATCACGACGCTCGCCGGCTTCCAAGGTAAAAGCCGAGCGGTAGTGGCGTAGCGCGGATCAGCGCTTCTTGACGAACTCGGCGCGGAGCACGAGGCCCTTGATCCCGTCGAAGCGGCAGTCGATTTCCTGCGCATCTCCGGTCAGCCGGATCGACTTGATCAGCGTGCCGCGCTTGAGCGTTTGCCCGGCACCCTTGACGGTCAGGTCCTTGATCAGCGTTACCTGGTCGCCGTCCGCCAGGATATTCCCGACGGCATCGCGCACCACGATCGCGGTATCGCCGGATCCGCGGCTCGCGGCGGCATCGGCCGCACTGACCCATTCGCCGCTCGCTTCGTCATAGACGAAGGCGTCGTCGGTGCTGCTGTCCGTGTCAGCCATGCTCATCCCTTGATGTTGACCATTGCGACGGGCTGACCCTTGGTGGTCGGGTTCGATGCGTTTGCCTTGGGGGCCTTTTCGGCCTTGGGCTTGCGCGTTTCCTTGTTCGACTTCTTCTGGCTCTTGGCCATCGGACATCCCTTCGGAGCGGAAGGCCCCAGCGCTTCCTAGCGCCGAACGCCCGGTTGTGCGTCATCAATTCGGTCCGGCGTGATTCGCCGTCTGGTTGACGAATGTTAAGGATATTTAGTGGCCGGCACGCAACCACAGCCGATGCGGTCTGTTTAGACCCCAAGCCGGACGTGCCACCCCTCGCGTCCGGCTACCCCCTTTCCACAACCTGTATTCGAGGATCGACGACATGGGCTTGTTCACCAAGGATATCGTAACCTTCGAAGACCTGTTCCTGCACCAGTTGCAAGACGTTTATTATGCCGAAAACCAGATCACCAAGGCCTTGCCGAAGATGATCGACAAAGCGACGGACAGCAGCCTCAAGGCTGGTTTCCAGACCCATCTGCTCGAAACCGAAGGCCAGATCCGCCGGCTCGAGCAGGTCTTCGATCTGCTCGGCGAACAGCCGAAGGGCGCGACGTGCCCCGCGATCGAAGGCATTATCAAGGAAGCCAATGAGGTCGCCAGCGAGATCGCCGACAAGGCCGTTCTGGACGCGGCGTTGATCGCATCGGCGCAGGCAGTCGAGCATTATGAGATCACGCGCTACGGCACGCTGATCGCATGGTCCAAGCAGCTTGGGCGCGACCAGATCGCAGCGATCCTGCAGGAAACGCTCGATGAGGAATATGCCACGGACGACAAGCTGACCGCAATGGCGACCAGCAAGACCAACGCCAAGGCCGAAGCCGCTACCGCCTGATTGGCGCTAGAATGACCCCGGCACTTCGCGCTGCGTCGTGTCGGGGCGCTTGGGCGTCACCAGCTCGAGCGACTTTGCGGCGGTTCGCAGCGACAAGGTGCCCTGCGAACCTGCTGCGCCCGTGATCGGCGTACAGCTCCGCCCAGCAAGATAATCGAGCGCCGCGCGCGTCGATGTTTCCTGCGGATCGCCCATCTGATGCGTCAGATCGTCCCCCGCACGGCAGCTTGCCTCCACAATGCTGGTCAGCCCGTCGTAATAGGCACCTTGCCGCGCAGCATTTTGCAGCGAAAACGCAACAACGCGCAGCCGATCGTCGCATTGCGCGCGATCCAGCGCGATTTGTCCCACCGGCTTGCCGTAGGTGTTGGTGCCAATCAGCGCGGTGTTCGCGTGATAGTAAGGGATCGCCTGCGCGACCAGCAACTCGCTTGCGGATGCGCTGCCTGCCGTACCGATAAACGCGATCCGGGTCGGCGCGATCGACTGCGGCTGCGGCGCGAAGAAGGCGGTGACGTTGTTGGCTGATTTCTCAGGCCGGAACGCCATATAGTCGATCACGTCGGTCGTTGACCGCGCGCCGCCCAACAGGTTGGCGAACAGCTCCACAATCGAAACCAGCCCGCCGCCATTGTAGCGGACGTCGACGATGACGCGCGTCACCCCCGCGGCCTTGAACCGTTCGAACGCGCTGCGCAGCGCAGGATCGGCGGTCGAGATGAAGCTGCGCAGGTTGATGTAGCCGACCTGTTCGCCCGCATCGGTCAGGATCTGCGCACCATAGCGGCTCGATACCGGGGTCAGCGCATAGTCGGTCTTGGCAACCGACACGGTGCGCGTGCCGCGCGTGTCCGTTATGCGGAAGGTGCGGGTGGTGCCGACGGTATTGGGTCCCAGCGCATCGGAAAGGCCGTCGGTCCCCTGCGTCGCGATGATCGTGTCGACCGTCCGCAAGTCGGCGCTGTTCGTCCCGATCGCGACGATTTCCGCGCCGCGGTCGATCCCGGCATCCGCCGCCGCCGTGCCCTCGAAGCTTTCGGATACGAAGATCCGTCGGGCATCCGCGTCATAGGACAGTCGAAATCCGTACCCGGCGCTCGCACCCGACGCGTAATAGGAATCCTCGGAAGCGATCGATGTCAGATAGGTGAAATAGCGATCCTTGCGCTGCGCGCGCGCAGTCGCGGTCAGCGCATCGATGTAATCGGACACGGTCGCATAGGATGCCGGGCTGATCGCCGCGGGCAGCGTGTCCGGAAACAGATACCATTCGCGCAACTGGCTGGCTGCCCAGTCCTGCCGGTCGCGCAGCGAGCAGCTTACTGCGGTGGGTGTCGGCAGCGCCGTTGGGGTCGGGGTTGCGGCAACCGGAGTCGCGGTGCTCGATCCGCTGTCGCCACCGCCGCCACAGGCGGTAAGCAATGCTGCAATCGTGAAGAAGGTTACCGGTATGCGTGCTCGGACCATGATGTCATCCCTTTGGGGGAAGGCTACCGTGGATCCGAGCACATGTCAGTCATTATGACGGGATTAGAAGAGGGTGGATCGAACGCGCCCACCCGGTCAGGCGATCGGGCCGAACGAGACGGCGGTCGATGCGAGCACGGTGGTCAGCACCAGGGCGGCAACGAGCGAGAAGGCGACGCGCTGAACAGCTTCGAAACGAGTGGTCATGATGATTTTTCCCTGTGTGTTGGCGTTTCGGACCATCCGATCGCCGACGTCTGGTGTTTTGCAGGGAGCGTGCCAGTTTTCTAAGTAGCTGTTGCGTAGGGATATATGCAGCGACAGCGGATCGTCTCGCCGATCTCCACGGCGCGGGACACCAAGGATCGGCGTAAATTCCTAAACGCGGTGGATCTGGTTCCGCCCGCCGTCCTTGGCGGCGTACAGCAGCTTGTCCGCGCGTCCGAACACCGCACCCAGGCATTCATACGGTTGGGCCTGGGTCACGCCGGCGGAGAAGGTCACCGCGCCAAGCGGCTCGTCGGACTCGCGCAGGCGGTAGCGCTTGTCGGCGACGGTCGTGCGCGCGCGTTCGAGGGTGGCGTAGGCTTGGTCGAGCGAGATGCCCACGAACAGCACGGTGAATTCCTCACCCCCATAACGCGCGACCATATGGTCGGCGCAGTTCTTGAGCAGCGCTTCGGCGATCGCCTTCAGGACGCGGTCGCCGACCGAATGGCCAAACCGATCGTTGACCCGCTTGAAGCGATCCACGTCGCATACCGCGAGACAGACGGTTTCCCCGCCGGCGACATGCTGGGCGAAGTTCTCCTCGAAGGCGCGGCGGTTGGGCAAGTTGGTCAGCGGGTCGCTTCTTGCGTTGCTGCGCGCCTCTTCCAGCTTCAGGCGCAACTCCTCGGCCTCGTGCGTCGCGGCGGCGAGGCGCGCTTCCGCCGATTGCAGGCGATCGAGCATGACCTCGGTCAATTGCACGATATCGTCGCCGCTGTCGGTTCCGCGCATCGCATTTGCGCTGGCCGCCAGATCCCGTCCGAAGCCCTGCGCTTCCTCGCGGATCGCATGCATCATGTCGGTGAAGCCTTCGACCTGCATCTGCGTTTGCGCGACCAGCCCGTCGACGGGATCGGGCGCCGGTGGAACGACCGGCATCTGCACAGGGGTCACCTGGCCGCCAAGCTTTTCGATGTCGCGCGCGGTCAAGCGAATGCCGCCTTCGGTCAGTGCCGCGACCGACTTCGCCAGCACCCCGTCGGGATGGCTGATCACCCGATACGCAAAGGCGTAATGCAGCGGATCAGGACTGAGCCGGTGTTGTGTGAGAAAGCGCCAGATTTGACCAAACACCTGATCGGCGCGGTACTCGACCGTTTCCAGTCGTACGTCCCTTGCCGCGGCCATCGTTCCAGTGCGCCCCTTTCTGCTCAGCGTCGTTCAGCCACGACAGCTTCACGAGGGACTATCCGCAAACTGCTAACATAGCATGACCGGCGTGAACCGATGCTGTGGTTGCTCGCGCGTCAGCGAGTCAGTGCAATCCTGAACCGCGCATGCGTATTTCCGCGACTGCACTGCCCCTCGGCGACGTGCCCGCACTGGCGATTTCGCGCCAGCCGGATTACGCAGGATGGATGCGCATTACCGAATCCGATCTTACCCTCGCCGCGGCGCTCGCCGACGCCGCTGGAGCCGCCATCCGCCCGTATTGGCGGACAGAACAAGGACTTGAGATGAAGGGCGACGCGTCGCCCGTGACGCTCGCCGACCGCGCGGCGGAGGCCGCGATGCGGTCGCTGATCGAAAAGGCGTTCCCCGACGACGCGATCATCGGTGAGGAATATGGCGTGCGCGAGGGGACATCGGGGCGCGCCTGGGTGCTCGATCCGATCGACGGGACGCGCGCGTTCATCTCGGGGCGGCCGATTTTCGGGACGCTGATCGCGCTGGTGGTCGATGGCTGGCCGATGCTCGGTGTGCTCGATCAGCCGATCATCGGAGAACGCTGGGTTGGCACGACCGGCAAGCCGACCTTGTTCAACGGCAAGCCCGCAGTGGCGCGGCGTTGCGCCGATCTCGGGCAGGCCTTGCTTGCGACGACCTCGCCCGCGCTGTTTACGGACGACCAGTTGCACGCGTTCGAGCATCTCGACGCGAAGGTCCGCAGCACGGTGCTGGGTGGTGACTGCTATAACTATGGCTGCGTCGCAAGCGGGTGGCTCGACGTGGTGGTCGAGGCCGAACTCAAGCTCCACGATTTCGCCGCGCTGGTCCCGATCGTCGAGGGCGCGGGCGGGCGGATGTGCGACTGGGCAGGCGACCCGCTGACCGCAGACAGCATCGGCGAAGTCGTCGCTGCGGGGGATCCCGCGCGGATCGAGGAGATCCTCGAGGCGCTGGCCTGTCGCGGGGGGCATTAAAAGAGCGCTTCCCCGGCTTCGCCGGGGAGCCCTTAGAAGATCCCCAGGAACTTCTTCCGCTGTCCCGACCGCTCGCCAGCGGTCTTCTTGCCGTCTTCGGCCTTGGCGGTGGTGCCGCGCCCGACGTCGTCGCGGCGTTCGCCTTTGGTCGTGCGCTGCGCAGTGGCGGGGGCTGCCGCGAGGACCGGGCCACATTGCGCGGCCTTGGCATCGCCCACGTCGATGAAGGCGAGCAACCCGGCCACCGGTGTGCCCACTACGCTCAGCCCGAGCGCCGCTCCGGCCCGCCCGATTAGCTGCGGGCTGACCACGCTGAAGCCGGGCTTGGCAAAATTGCCGTTCAACCCGATCGGCGACTGCGCCGACAGGAAGCTGAACTTCTTGCCGTCCGCACGCACCGCCAGATCGATCGCCTCGGACTTGAAGCTGAACCCGCCGCGCCCGACGATGACGTTCTTCTCGGTATCGATCAGGATCGGATCCGCCGCCGCGACGCCGTTGCGCACGGTAAAGCCGATCAGCCCGCAGTTGATCTTGACCGGCTCCTTGAGTTTACCCTGGAAAAGCTTCTGCGCGAACGTGCCGATATCGAGCTCAGACAGCTGAACATTGCGCGTCCAGAATGAGCCGCCCGGCATGACGAACGCAATCCGGCCATGTGACGTCGCGAGCGAATCGTGAAGCGAATCGCCGTCGCCTTCCAGCAGCATGCGCCCCTTGATGACACCGCTGGTCCCCGCCTCGGCGACTCCGTAGCCCGCGAGCAGCCGCGCCATCGGGGTGGGAGCGAGCCGAATATCATAGGTGTCGTGCGCGGGCCGGCGGCGCGCATCGATCGTGATGTCCGACGCAACGTCGCCGCGTGCCATGACGAAGGTCAGCGGCGACAGTTTGAGCAGGCTGTCCTTCAGCGACAGCGTCAGGTCGATGTTGGAGACGGGCACGTTCTTCGAGCGGACCACGCCGACCTTGTAGCGCACATCCGCATTGAAGTTCTTGAACGTCTCGACCGGGATTTCCGCATCGGGGAGCAATCGCGCCGGGGCCGCACCGCTGCTCGCCGCCGCCGCGACTGCGCCCTTGCTTGCGATGATATCGGGATTGTAGCCGATGAAGGGGGCTGCATCGATGATGTCGAGCTTGCGCGTGGTCAGCTCGGCGGCGATGTGCAGCCGCGGCTCGATGTTGCGGACGGTGAACTTGCCCGCGAGGTCGCTGTCGCCGAAGCGCCCGGTCAGCCGGGTGAAGGCGTAGGTCGTGTCGTCCTTGATCAGCGTCGCCTTGACCGCATAAGTCCGGGTGCGCGGAATCGCGACGCCGATGATCTCGAGCAGTTCGGCGAGGTTGCGCCCGCGTGACGTCACCGCGAGCGGGACATTCTCGATATCTGCGATGCTCGGCAGCGTGCCCGCGACGGTGATGTGGTTGTGGGCGGCGTCGGCGGCGAGTTCGAGCTTGTTCTTGCCGCGCGCTACGGTCGCATCGGGGGAGAGCAAAGCGCCTTCCAGCGTGAACGGTGTCGCGCGGACCTTGCCGTCGCCGGTGAAGCGGACCGACTTGCCGATTCGCGCATCGTTCGAGGTGATGGTCTGGAACGCGAGATCGGTGCGGAGCAGCATCTTGGGGTCGAGGTAGCGGAGCGTCGTTCCCGCCACGGTCGCGACATCGATCCGCGGGAAATCGATCGGCTTGCCGCCCTTCTTGTCGCTGAACGTCCAGCTGTTGTGACTGCGGTCGGCGTTCCACTCGAGGTCGACTGCGCCGCCGGTCAGATCGAGCGTGTAGAAATGGCGTTTGCCGAACAGCATCGACAAAGGCGCGATTCGCGCGTCGATCTGCTTTGCTGCGAACAGATGGGGCCGGGAGGCGTAGGACGGATTGGAAATCGTCATCCCGTCGGCGCGGAAGTGGATCGTGATCGGGTCGAAATAAAGCTGAAAGTCGTCGGTGACTTTTACCTGGCGATGCGTCGCGGAGGAGACGATTCGCTCGAACGGGCTTTTCAGGAACCGGCCCTTGGTGATGTAAAGCACCAGCCAAACTAGGAAAAGTGCGACCACGAGGCCGATCACGACGTTGCGCGCAATCCGCCACGCGCTCCGGCGCCTGGCGGGCGTAGCAGTCTGCGCCGCGGGCGCGGCAGCGGGCGGGGAGGGTGCGGCGTCCATCGCGGTCAAACCGTTCGCCAAGCGTAATCGTTCCTCGCGACTGCGACCGGTTGCATTTGCCACGGGGTGCGGGTATGCGCCCGCTTTCCTGCGAGTAAGAGGAACTGCCCGGCCGGTATGGGCTGCCGTGGCCGTTCATAGATCGTCGCAAAACTGAAAGGACGAAAATGCCCAAACTCAAGACGAAGAGCGGCGTCAAAAAGCGCTTCAAGCTCACCGCTTCCGGCCTGCTGAAGCACGGCGTTGCTGGCAAGCGTCACCGGTTGATGAGCCACAACGCAAAGTACATCCGCCAGAATCGCCGCACCAAGGTGCTGTCCAAGGCCGACACGGCTGCTGTTAAGGCGTGGGCGCCTTACGGTCTCGGCTGAGCGGAAGGAATTA
>Ga0265780_10002269_pt1 | contig 26325 bp, 28 predicted proteins | sample P1T30metagenome_FD_192432 | JGI IMG/M metagenome (GOLD analysis project Ga0265780, IMG submission 192432) | Plant litter microbial communities from East Loma Ridge, Irvine, California - P1 T30 | ecosystem: Environmental > Terrestrial > Plant litter > Unclassified | place: USA: California...
TCCGCCTCGATGCGGGCGGCACGCGCATCCTGTTGATGACGGGTATCGCAGCCGGGTTCGGCGCGGTCTTCGGCACGCCGATCGCAGGCGCGGTCTTCGCGCTCGAAGTGCTGGCGATCGGCCGCGTTGAATATTCCGCGCTAGTGCCTTGCCTCGTTGCAGCGCTAGTCGGCGATTGGACGTGCCTCGCCTGGGGTATCCATCACGGTGTCTACCCGATCGGTGCGTTGATACCGGTCGATGCGCTGCTCGTGACGAAGGCGGGTATTGCGGGGATCATATTCGGATTGGTCGGTTTGGCCTTCGCCGAAGCCAACCACGTGGTCGGGGGATGTCTGAAGCGGATCGTCCCCTATGGTCCGCTACGTCCAGTGATCGGCGGGGTCGTCGTTATCGCGCTCGTCTTCCTGTTCGGCACGCGCGACTATCTAGGCCTGGGTGTCCTGGCAGCGAGGCCCGAGAGCCTTACCATCGCCAGCTTCTTCGGACCAGACACGCATCCGTGGAGTTGGGCGATCAAGCTGCTGTTTACTGTCGTCACGCTCGGTGCGGGTTTCAAAGGCGGTGAAGTCACGCCGTTGTTCTTCATCGGCGCGGCGCTCGGTAACGCGCTGGCGCCTTTCTTGGACGTACCGACGGGCCTGTTCGCCGCGATCGGCTTTGTTGCGGTCTTTGCCGGGGCTGCCAATACCCCGCTCGCCTGCACCTTCATGGGGATTGAACTGTTTGGCGCCAGCTATGCGGTGCCGATCGCCGTCGCCTGTTTCGTGGCCTATCTCTGCTCGGGCCACAATGGCATCTACCTGTCGCAGCGCGTTGCGATACCCAAGGTGCCCGCGAACGGCCTCGCGCCCAATGCAACACTGCGCGAGACACGTACACGCCGCACAGCACTTCGCGCGCAGAACCGCGTGTCGTGAGTGATGTGCTTAGCCTGATCCCCCCGATACGTCGGGCGCAGCCTTCGGATCGGGGTCTTGCGCCTTGCCCTTCGCGGCGCCCGGCTGCTTTGCGCTCATGGCGGTCAGATAAGCGACGATCGCCGGCACGTCAGCCTGTGCAACAGGAGCCTTGTAGACCTCGCGCATCTTGGTGACCTCCGCGGTCCACTGATCGGAGGAGAGTGGCGGCTGGTTCAGCGCCATGCTCGCCGAATGACACGAGGTGCAGTTGGCGTTGATGACGTCGGCATGCGGGCCGGCGGGATATTGCCCTTCGTCGGTCGGGAGATCGACCGAGGTGGACGCCAGCGAGAAGCCGCGCGCCGAAACGCTTGGCGGCGGTGGTGCGGTCGGGGCGGCAGGCGGCGGGGCGATGCGGCTGTTCGGGGCACCGATCGCGAGTAGAAGAACGACGGTCGCGCCGACGAACCCGAACGACAGCGTGCCGATGGAAGGCGTTTTCATGGGGGAGCGCTCCTCAGCCGACGACGATGTTGGTGGTTTCGATGTTGCCGCGCATGAACCCGCCCGGGTTCCAGATCGGCGTCATCGGCTGCGCGATGCCGGCGGTGTTCCAGCAGCGCGACATCAGTCTGGTCGGGCCCGCATGGCTGAGCGGCACCTGCGCATCCCAGCGGCGGAAACTGTATTTGCCGTGATCGGGGCCAAGCGTCGTCTTGTACCAGCTCTTGCCGTTGTCGGTCGACACATCGACCTTGGCGACGCCGCAATCGCCGCCCATCGCGATGCCGCCCAGCGGGATTGACCGGTCAAACGCGATCGCCTGCCCTTCGTCGAGGCTCGTGACCCAACTGCGCGGGATCATCTTGTTGATCGGGACGGCCGGGAAATCCTTCTGGCCAGGCCGCACGTTCGCGCCTGGAGTGTCAGGGATCTTGTACGCCTTGGCCATCCAGTAACCGTCGTCGGGCGCGGCAAGCACCTCGATGTCGTTCAGCATCTTGACCCAATAGGTCGAATACCAGCCGGGTACGATCAGCCGGACCGGGAAGCCGTTGAGGAGCGGCATCTGTTCACCGTTCATCCCGAAGGCGAGCATCACTTCGCCGTCGCGTGCGTGGTCGATCGACAGCGACTTCGCAAAATCCGGTCCACCCGCGACCACCGGCTGGTCGAGCGCACCGAACCGCACCGCGACCGCGCCCGGCTTCACGCCGGCGATATCGAGCACGTCGCGCAGGCGCACGCCGAGCCATTTGGCGTTGCCCATCGCCCCGTGACGCCACTGCGCACCGGCAACAGGGGGCTGGAACAGCGCACGCGAATTGCCCGAGCATTGGTTGATCGCCGCCAGCTCGACGCGTGGCAACTTCAGCAGTTGCGCGAGCGAGATCGACAGCGGCCGCGTGACCGCGCCGTGCACCTTGATCCGGAACGCCTCGACATCGATCGCGGTCGGAATGTCGGCCCAGTGCCAGCGGACGAAGAACTGGTCGTTCGGTGTGAAGACGTCGCCATTGAACACGCTCATCGGCGTTTCCAGCAGCGGCGGGTGGATCCGCTGGAGGATCATGCTGCCCTTGCCGGGGAACGCACTGGTTATCGGCCGTTCCGATGGGCCACCCGGAAGATGCAGGTCGACCATGCTCTGCGCCAGCGCGGGTGCGGCGATCAGCGCGCCGCTGCCGATCGCAGCCTCTGCGAGAAAGCGACGGCGGTTCGTCGCCTGCGCCAGTTTCATATCCAGGCTGTCCACCAGCATTCTCCCTTCGATGTCATGCTCTTATGCGCGATCCGTCCGACGGTCTGCCCGGTACGGGTCGATCGGATGGGCCGGTTCGATCCGGCAGGACGATCAGTTCGGCCCATCAATTGGCTTGGGCGATGCAGGGCGACACGAACAGGTTTCCGCGCCAGCCGCCTGCGACCGTCTTGGCGCCGACCAGCAGCCACATCGCTGCGAGCGCGATGGTGAGGATGGTGCCGACGATCCCGAAAAAGCCGAGCTGGAGCGTCGTGCCGAGCTTGAAGGTGGCGACAGTGTAGACGCCGAGCGGGAAGGTGTAGCCCCACCAGCCAAGGTTGAACGGGATACCCGCGCGCCAGTAGCGGATCGTGATCAGCGTCGCGAGCGCCAGCCACCACAGGCCGAAGCCCCAGAGCAACAGCCCGGCGATCGTGCCGATCCCCTGCGCTACCGCGCCGATCTGGCCGAGGCCGTTGGCGGCGAGGATCGCGGGCGCGTCGCTACCGAGCACCAGCATCCCGAGCGCACCGGTGCCGATCGGACCGAGCGCGAGCCAGCTCGAGGCGGCCATGCTCTCGTGCGGCAGCTTGTGGAGAGCCATCCGCAGGATCAGGATCGCGAGAATGCCGAACGCGACCGGCACCGAATAGGCCCACAGGACATAGGAGGTCGCCAGCACCACGAACTGATGATGGGCGTCCGCCAGATGCGGTGCGAGCAGGCCTCCGCTCGCGCCTGCGACCTCGGCCGCGACCACTGGCAGGAGCCACACCGCGGTCATGCCGTCGAGCGAATGTTCGTGCCGGGTAAACATGAGGTAGGGGATCGCTACACCGCAGGCGAGCGACATCGCGACGTCGATCCACCACAATGTCTCGGCGATCGGGATCACGCCGGCGCCGAACCGCGGCAGGCCGAACGCCAGGAACCCGTTGATGATCGTCGCGAGGCCCATCGGGATCGTACCGATGAACATCGATACGGTGTTGTGCCCGAAGATCCGCCGCGCCTCGTGCCCGAACATCGTCCAGCGCGCGGTGTAGAGCCCGGCGAACAGCGTGAAGAGCGCGATGTTGAAATACCACAATGCCTCGCCGACCGGGTGCAGCGACGTGCCGACGCCCGGCACCTGCGGTAAGGCCAGCGCCAGGATACCGGTGCCCATGGTCGCGGCGAACCAGTTGGGCGTGAACTGCCGGATCATCTCGCGCGGTGAGTCGAGCCGGCTGAGCGGCTTCAGGCCATCAAGAACGGGTTTCAGATCGGCGGTCACTTGCCAGTCTCCTTGATGAGATCGGTCAGCGCATCGGCCGCCCGGGTACGATAGCGCTCTTTGTGCCGCAGCGCGTAGAACGGACGCCGCGGCAGACCGAGCGGCAGATCGTGCAACGTTCCGGCCGCGATTGCAGGTGCGACGACATGCTGCGACAGGACCGCGACGCCTGCGCCAGCCTCGACCGCGCTACGTACCGCCTCGTTCGACGGCAGGGTCAGCGCGGTGGTGAGGTCCGACGGATCGACGCCGCGCTGGCGCAACACCTCCTCGAACGACGAGCGCGTGCCCGATCCCTGTTCGCGGACGATCCAGCGCGCGGCGCGGATCCAGTCCTCGTCGATCGTGTCGGCTGCGCGATCGCTTACCAGCACCATGCGGTCGTTCGCGACCGTCCAATGCGCGAGCGCGGGCTCGTCGATCACACCCTCGACGAAGCCGAGCTCGACCGCACCGTCGAGCACGCGCGCCGCGGCCCCCTCGGTGTTGTCGATCGCCAGTTCGATTGAGATCGCGGGGTAGCGCGCATGGAACGCCGCCAGCTGGCGGGGCAGCCAATAGCCTGCGATCGTCTGGCTTGCGACCAGCCGCAGTGTGCCGCGCTCCAGTCCTGCATATTCGGCCAGTGCAAGTTCCGCGCTGGCGGCACGGCCAAGCACTGCGCGCGCGTCGACCAGAAACATGCGGCCCGCTTCGGACAGTTCGATCCCGCGGCCGACCCGGTGGAACAGCGGCACGCCGTGCCGAGCTTCTAGCGCGGCGATGGCAGCGCTTGCGGCTGACTGCGTCACATTGAGCGCTTCGGCAGCGCGCGTCATGTGCTCGCGCTCTGCGACACCGACGAAAATCCTGAGTTGTTCGAGGGTCATGCCCGATCTCCTTGCCCCAATGATAGGGAAAGGAGATCAATCGAACCAACCAAAGATTACGGTCATTCCAATCAGATATACCGATTGGTCATTTCAGAATGTCGATAACCGCCTCACGTTCATCGACCAGTTCGGCAATCGTGCGATCGAGCATCGATCGCTGGAACGGATCGAAGGTAAGGCCTTCGATAAGCGCATACCCACCGCTCATGCAGTGCACCGGCACGCCGCACACCAGTCCTTGCGGGATACCGTAGGAGCCATCTGACACCACGCCCATCGACACCCAATTATCGCCTGCGCCGTGCACCCAGTCGCGCAGATGGTCGATCGCTGCATTTGCGGCCGACGCGGCCGAGGACGCACCCCGTGCTTCGATGATCGCGGTTCCGCGCTGCGCAACGGTGGGGATCAGGGTTTCGCGGTACCAGGCCTCGTTTCCGATACGGTCGGCAAGCTTTTGGCCATCGAGTTCGGCATTCCCCCAGTCGGCAAACATCGTCGGCGAATGGTTTCCCCAGACGACGAGCTTTGTAATCGCATCGACACCTACACCCGCCTTGGCCGCAAGCTGTCCCTGCGCGCGGTTGTGATCGAGGCGGATCATCGACGTGATGTTTTCGGCAGGAAAACCCGGTGCGCTTTGCGCAAGAATCCAGGCATTTGTGTTGGCGGGATTGCCGACGACCAGGATCTTGGCGTCACGTTTGGCCACTGCGTCCAATGCTGCGCCCTGCGTCTTGAAGATCGCTGCGTTGGCAGCGAGCAAATCACGGCGCTCCATGCCCTTTGAGCGGGGACGAGACCCAACCAGCATGGCCGCATCGATGTCCTTGAAAGCCACCATCGGATCATCAGTAATGATCACACCTGCCAGTAGCGGGAACGCGCAATCCTCCAGTTCCATGACCACGCCGCGTACGGCGTCCATAGCCTGCGGCACGTCGAGCAGTTGAAGGATAACGGGCTGGTCCGGTCCGAACACGTCACCCTGCGCAACCCGGAAGAGCAGCGAATAGCAAATTTGTCCTGCGGCACCGCTGATCGCGATCCTGACGGGGGGCTTGGTCATTTTAGAAAGGGCTTTCCTTGGGAAATTACAGACGGTGTAAGACCGATCAACGCGCCGCCACGGCAAGCGCCGCATCGCGCCCGGATGGCACCAGATTGGCGAGACCTTTTCCTGATCGCACGGCACCAGGAACGTAGATCAGGCTTTGCGCATCCGTACTGATAGGGATTGTCGACACGGTGGTGTACGTCAGCGTGTCGATCCCAGCGACCTTGTTGGTTCCGGCCAGGCTGGCATAGATTCTCGTACCATCGCCCGACGGCCAAACCGCACTTGGAGCCGCTTGTAGCGGGACGGTTGCCACAGCCTCCAGGCTGTCGGTTCTATAGACCTTGATTGCAGGTTGATCGCCGCCAATGCTGACATAGGCAAAGGAATCGTCCGCGCGCTGGGCGAAGTTGACCGCGCCCGTTGCTGGACCAGTGTTTATCACTTCGCGTACCGCAAACGGCGGTTTGGCAGCAAAAACCGTGGTCGTGCCGCTCTCGCGGCGTGTTGCCCAAATCTGTTTGCCATCTGGCGAGACCGCGATTGCTCCCTCACCTGCACCGTTGCTGGCAACGTGTCCGACGACGCGCCGATGCTCGACGTCGACAACCAGGATGGACGGCCTTTCAGTAAGCGATACAAAGGCATAGCGTCCGTTTGGCGACAGGATGGTCGCGCCCGCTCCGCCACTTGCTGGTACGCGGGTGATCTCCCGCGCGGTCTTAGGATCCACGACTGCGATGGCATGTTCATCGCCGAGCGAAACCCAGAGTTCGTGCCCATTGGGCGTAAACGCGACGGCGGTAGGCGACGTCTGGAACACGGTCCGGCCTCGTTCCGTGTTCGTGGCCAGATCTACGAGCGTCACACTGTGCTGCGCTAATGCCGATACCGCCAGGGTCCGCCCGTCACGCGTTGCAGCCAGGTGCTGGACTTTGGGGCTGGAAAAGCTGGGCTCAGCTATCGCGCTTTTGGTGAGGTCGATGCGTCCCAGTTCGTTGCCCGCTGCAGGATCGATGACAACGATCTTTGTCGATGTCGGGTCAGACACATAGATCCGGTCATGATGACTAAGGTCGATATCAGCCTTCGACCACGGTGCCTGAACCGCCTTGATATCGCAGGGAAAGTCGTCCGCCGCAGGTGCAGCCCAATAGGCCTGAGCGATCGCCGGGACTGGGGCTACGGAGGCCAACATCGCGGCAACCAGAACGATCGCAGCTTTCATCGTTTGATCCTTATCGCGGATCCGGCGGGTGATCGTGCCAGTCCGATGCCGCTAGATCGACCGATATCTCCCCTGCGTCCAACGCATGGTAGCGATGGTTTCAATACGAAAACGCGATCATAGATTGTCTACCGTTCTTTTTAGATGATCAGAACAACCATGCTTATGCGTTGGATCGATGGCTGCGCCGCGATCATTTACGCTGTCACGCTCGGCATTCATCGCTCGCGTGTCATAAATGGGAATACTAAAGGCATGACGATGAAATCTCGCACGGCCTTGCTAACGGCGATAGCCGTGTCCGTATCGACGGGTGCGTTAGCGCAAACGGACGGTTTCGCGTCCGCAATGGATGCGGCGATGGCGCGGATGCACGGCGCGATGATGACCGGTTATTCAAGCGATCCCGATCGCGACTTCGCAAGAATGATGATCCCGCATCATCAGGGTGCGATCGACATGGCCGAAGTCGAACTGCGGTTCGGCAAGGATGAACGCCTGCGCCGGCTCGCCCAGGGAATCATCGTCGAACAGCGTCAGGAAATCGCGGTGATGCAGGGCATCCTATCCGAAGGCGGCGCGTTGCTGCCTCACACCGAACCGACCGCGACCGGTCACCCCCATCACGGAGACCGTCCATGAAGCGTTTCACCCTAACCGCCTGCGCCGCCTTGTGTTTCTCGGGCCCTGCGTTTGCCCAGCAAGTGCCGAACGCGACCCCCGACGTCCCCGTCAGCGCGCAGGACCGGTTCTACACCTCGGACCAGTTCTCCAACACCGTGTCGGTGATCGATCCGTCGACCAACACGCTGCTCGGCGTGATAAAACTCGGCGACCAGACCCCCGCGAACCTCAGCCCGCTCTACAAGGGACAGCTGCTCGTCCACGGCATGGGCTTCTCGCCTGATCGCAAGACGCTGGCGGCGATCTCGATCGGCTCGAACTCGGTGACGTTCATCGACACTGCGACCAATGCCGTGAAGCATACGACCTATGTGGGCCGATCGCCGCACGAAGCGTTCTTCCGCCCCGACGGTCGCGAAGTCTGGGTCGCGGTGCGCGGCGAGGATTATATCCAGGTGCTCGACGGCAAGACCTTCGCGCCGACTACGCGCATCCCCGTTCCTAATGGCCCCGGCATGACGATCTTCTCGCCGAACGGGAAATACGGTTACGTCTGTTCGAGCTTTTCTCCCGAGACCGTTGTGATCGACACCGCCTCGAAGAAGATCGTCGGTCGCGTCAAGCAGGCGAGCCCGTTCTGCCCCGACATCGCCGCGACGCCCGACGGCAAGCAGGTCTGGTTGACGCTGAAAGACGTCGGCAAAGTCATGGTGTTCGACGCCAAGCCACCCTTCGCAGTGCTCAAGACGTTCGACACAGGCGCGATCACCAACCACGTCAACATCGCCCGCACCAAGGCTGGCCAGTTCGCCTATGTGACGGTCGGCACCGAGAACGTCGTCAAGGTGTTCCGCACCACCGACTTCGCGCAGGTCGCGAACATCCCGGTCGGCGCGCTCCCGCACGGCCTTTGGCCGTCGGGCGACGGTACGCGGATGTATGTCGGGCTGGAGAACGCCGACGCAGTCGCGGCGATCGATACCGCCAGCAACACCGTTATCGCGACGATTCCGATCGGTCAGGGGCCCCAAGGCGTGGCCTACGTTCCCGGCGCGGTGCCGGTAGGCGATGGCCGTGCAAACCTGATGCCGCTCGCCCAGGCCGGCATGAAGATCCAGCTGACTCTTTCCGGGACTGGGCGCAGCCAGGTCACGCTGTTCGATCAGGGCCAAGTCCAGATTTTGCAGGCGGCGGTTGCGGGCCTCAGTCCAAAGATGCCCTATGTCCTTGGGCTATCCTCCCGCGCTGATGGCAGCGGCGTGATCCAGCCTCTGGCGAAGTTCATGACCAATCCGGCGGGCGGCGCGATAGTCAACACGCTCGGACCGCTCCGCCAGATCGTCAGCGACGCAAAAGGCGACATGCGCCGTTACCTCGTCATTGCTCCGGGCGACCCGATGATGCCGGGCGCCGTCGTTCAGGTGCAAAAATGAGGATTCCGGTGAAACCTGCGATCTCTTGTCCGTATCCGGTATCTTGGTCATGACGCTGGTATAGGCTGCCGCAGCGTTTTGAGACTGTCGGAAAACACATGCTTTCGGACAGGGTGCGCTCCGGCCTTGGGTCGTGGCGCCAACAGGATGGCAGAGTGTGCGACAAACCCTGTCGCTTTGGTCAGCTGTACGGAAACCCGAATCTGGGGGTTTGCTGACACCCGATCGCGTTAGCGTACATCTGGGTCCGTTCTATGTGCAGACCCCTCTTCAAAGCTGCGCGTCACCGCTCCCCGAACGGGTGCTTGCCGTACTGGCGCATGAGAAGGTCGATTGCCTCGCCCATCAAGGCCTGAAGGGTAGTTCCGTTCTCGGCCGCCAGCACATTTAAGCCTCGGCTAACTTCCGGACTAAAGTATGCGCTGACAGCCTTCTTGCCCTGCCGCGCCGCCGATCGCACCGACGCCGAGCCCTCAATGGCTGGGGTCGAGACGCTCGGCTCCACCTTCGCGCGTTCTGCACGCTGCTGCCTCATGGCGCCAAATTTGCTCATGTCAGCCTCGCTTCTTTCTGCCCTGCTTACTTGTGGGCAAGTTCACACGTTCGCTTGTCCACGTCCATAGCGCGGCGATCTCCTCCGCCGCCTTACCGTCAGGCTCCGCCTCTATCGCGGTTTTCCCTTGCGCCGTGCTGTGGTGATAGATCGCGCGCATCGTGAGCATGACGGGCGCGACCGGCACACCCATACCCTCAACGCCTTCGCTGCCCTCAATCAGCTCCCGCGCGTCTCTGTAAGTAGTTGGCGCGCGCTGAGGACCGCCCATGAAGAGCACGAAGGCCGGCTTGCCTGCTGCCTTCACCAGCTCGGCCGTCGTTTCAACGGCTGACAAGTCGAACGCTTGGGGACGACAAGGAATAAGGATCAGGTCCGCAGCCTTGCACGCCTCGCGCGCCATGATGTCCGCGTGTGGGGGCGTATCGATAATGACTAGGTCCGCGCCTAGATCGGCTGCTTGCTGCACCTTGCGCGGAAGGAGGGTGGGGGAGGCACAATCTACGACCTCAGGGTCCGCGCCGCCTCGCCAGTGGTTCCATTGGCTAGCGGTCGCTTGCGGGTCCGCGTCGAGGATCAGCGCGGAGAGGCCCGCACTGGTGGCGGCACCGGCAAGGTGGATGGCAAGCGTGGTCTTACCCGCTCCGCCCTTCTGGCTGATGATAGATATGGTCTTCATGTAGCCCCTGCACGTGTTCGCGTGTGAACATGATGGATAGCACACAAGTGAGCAAGATAACAATCTCACTTGTGAACTGATAGCCTTCGTGGCCTGTAGCAGCGTGGTTGGGTGGTCGTAAGCTGCACCCGAGGTTCGCGGCATAAGGGAGCATACGTGACAGGAATATCAGGGGGGTCAGGATCAGGCGGCTGGACGTGGGTGCAGGGCTTCGGAACGGCCTTTGCGGGCGTGCTTGCCTACCTTGGCGCGCGTTTTGGCGCGCAGGCCGGGAAGGAGAACGCAGACAAGGCCATCTTCGTCCAGATCGTCACCAGCGAGCGCGCGGTATGGCGAGAAGCAATGCGAGGGCTGGTTGTAGAGTTAACGGCCGAGGTGCGGCGTGGTGCAGTTAGCCCTGCCAAGCCGGTGAATTGGCGAAAGGTACATGCCGCGCGCGCTGGTATCGTACTCCGCCTAAACCCGGCCTGCCGCGACGTAGGGACTGAGGACAAACATGCCCTGGATCGCGCGCTCTTCCGCGCAGTCGAGGAGCTAGTGAGTGCGCGGCATACTCCAAAGCCCGATTGGCTCAAAAAGGCGGATACGGTCGAGAAAGCAGCCCAACGGCTCATCAAGAAGGAATGGGACAAGTCGAAGAAGGAGGCTCGCACAGGCAGGCTTGAAGAATGAGGCTGTGAGGGCCGCAGGATAGCAACTGTCGACTGTCGCAAATGTTCTAAGTTTCGCAACAGAGCCCTTAGAGCTCGTGTTCTCTCATGTGCTGATGTCGCAAAAGTCGGTTGCAAAATACTTTTATTACGATACAATTTTGCAACATGCTGATTGGCTATGCTCGTGTGTCCACCGATGACCAAGATCTCCGGCTGCAACGCGCCGCGTTGAAGGAGGCCGGATGCAAGCGGACGTTCGAGGAGAAGATCTCGGGCGCGAAGCGTGACCGGCCCGAGCTGGCCAAGATGATCGAGCAGCTGCGCGACGACGACACGGTGGTAGTGACGCGGCTCGACCGACTGGCGCGCTCGACGCGCGACCTGCTGGACATCGCCGAGAAGCTGAAGGAGGCTGGTTCCGGCCTGCGCTCGCTGGCCGAGCCCTGGGCCGACACGACCTCGCCAGCTGGTCGCATGGTGCTGACCGTGTTCGCCGGCATCGCTGAGTTCGAGCGTGAGCTGATCCACCAGCGCACCAGCAGCGGACGAGTGGCGGCTAAGGCGAGGGGAGTCCGCTTTGGCCGTCCGCCAAAGCTCACCCCCGATCAGATCACGCTCGGCGAACGATTGATAAGCGAAGGCACATCGGTGCGCGAAGCCGCCAAGCTGCTCAAATGCCACCATGCCACACTCTACCGGGCGCTGACCGCAGCGACGGTGGCTTTATAATGCGGTGGACTGCGCAGCCTGACACTTCGGCAGGGAAGGCCTGATGCCTATCCGGCCCGAGCACGTGTTCTTGTACCCGATCGACTGGGTGCAGCTATCACACCAGGTACGCTTCGTGCGGGCGGGGGGACACTGCGAGCATTGTGGACGTCCCCACAGGCAGAAGGTCTTCCACCTAGGCGACGGACGGTGGTGGGATCGGAACCGGCAATGCTGGCGCAATGGCCGGGGCCGGCGCGTGCGACGGCCTACGGAAAACATTCTGGTACAAGGCCGGTGGACACCGGTGGTCCTGGCCTGTGCGCACCTTAACCATGATCCGAGCGACAGTGCGCTTCACCAGCTCGCAGCGCTCTGCCAACGCTGCCACATGCTCCACGATGGCCCGGAGCATCGACGCCGGCGCTGGATGAACGCGCACTATCGGCGTGCGCTGGGTGATCTGTTCTACGGTCCATACCCCAAGCTGGGAGGCGACTGGATTACGCCCACCCCGCTCAGCATGCTCGACGATCACCGCAGTGGAACGTCTTCCCGTTGACACTCGTTTCACTTATTGCGTTTACAACTCGCAGTCACTAGATGGCTTCCGCCCTGGGAGATGAAACATGGCCGCCGTGGCCTTCAATATCGACGAGGCCTACGAGCCTACTGCACACGAGATCGAGGCGGCCGGTAACGCCGCGCGTGCACTGTCGAGGGTAGATTCCAGCCGCCCTATTCACCTGACTGTAGAAGGGGCAGGTGAGGACGTTATCAGCCTGCCGTCTGGTGTGTTCAACAGCATCGTCAAGATGCTAGTTGAGATCGGCAACGGTCATGCCGTCACTGTCGTGCCGGTACAGGCAGAGCTTACAACTAGCCAAGCAGCCGACCTGCTCAACATGTCGCGTCCACACCTCATTAAGCTCTTAGAACGCGGTGATCTGCCGTTCCGGATGGTCGGCACGCATCGTAAGCTGCTCGGACGCGACGTGCTGACCTACCGCAGCCGCATGGATGCGGCCCGGCATGAGGCCCTGCAGGAAATGGCGGATCTGGATCAGGAAGCTGGCCTCTTCGACGATCACACGCCTCTCGATCGTCCCTGATGCTGGTCGGCCGCTACACCGTCCTGCTCGATGCCAACGTCATGCACCCCTCCATCGTGCGGGGTGCGCTTTTGTGGTTCGCCGCCAGCCGGCTGTTCCGGCCGCTCTGGAGCGAGGCCATCCTGGCCGAGTGGGAGGAAAGCTTAAGGCGACGGTTTGCCGATCTGGCAGCTGACCATTTCCAACGCCAGCGGACCTACATGGACAGCTTCGGAGAGGCGCTGGTGGAAGGCTACGAACCGCTGATGCCTGCCCTGACACTGCCTGATCCCAAGGACGTCCATGTTCTTGCCGCAGCGATTCACGGCAGAGCCGACGCGATTGTCACGTACAACCTCAAGGATTTTCCGGTCGAAGCAGCCGCCCGCCACGGTATCGAGGTGAAGCATCCCGACGACTTCATCGTTAATGTCATCGACCTCGATACGGCCAAGGCGCTGACCGCAATCGGAAACCAACGCCGTCAGTTTCACAATCCCGCTGTCACCGCCGAAGATTACCTCGACCGCTTTCGGAAAAGCGATTTGGTCCAAGCAAGCCACCGACTGCAACCCCTTGTCGAGCTATTCTGAATGAGGGTTCTGACACCAGTAAGCGCTTGAAAGGCGGCGACCTATCTCAAGCGTCAGAACCGTTCGGTTTTGACACAAAGCTTCCTCGAAAACGATGGTCTTTTGGGAACGATAGATCTTTCCCAAAAGCCGTTTTCACACGAGAAGGGAGAACACTAGAACCGCTTGCGAACGCCCACAGGCGGTAGAGCGCGGCACGCTAAGCGCCGCGCTCGATCGGATTATTCAGCGAGGCTTTCGATAATTGGGCACTCCGGGCGATCATCGCCGTGACAGCGCTCAACCAAGTCGATCAGCGCCAATTGCATAGCTTTCAACGCGCGCGCCTTGCGGCCCAGCTCGGCAGCGCGCGCTTTCGCCAGCGCCTTAACTTCGGCGCTCGACCGATCCCGATCCGACCACAAGCCGAGTAGCGTGCGGATCTCCTCGATTGGAAACCCAAGGTCTCGCGCGTTGGCGATGAACCGCAGCCGATGAATGTCCACTTCCGAATAATCCCGGTAGCTCCCGCGCCGGAGCGGTGCGGGCACAAGGTCGATCTTCTCGTAGTGGCGGATCATGCGTTGCGAGACGCCGCTGGCCTCCGACGCCGCCCCGATGTTCATAGTTTCACCGTGTTCAGACGCAGCGCGTTGAGCACGACGGTGAAGGAAGAGAGGGCCATCGCAGCGCCAGCCAGCATTGGTGACAGAAGGATGCCGGCAACGGGGTAGAGCACGCCGGCCGCGACGGGCACGCCGACCCCGTTGAACAGGAATGAGAAGAACAGGTTCTGCCGAATGTTCCGCATCGTCGCACGGGCGAGCTTGCGCGCGCGCACGATCGCCGAAAGATCGCCGCGTGTGAGCGTCATGCCCGCGCTTTCTATCGCTACGTCGGTTCCCGTCCCCATCGCGAGCCCAACGTCGGCAGCGGCCAGCGCCGGGGCGTCGTTGATACCGTCGCCGGCCATTGCAACCTTGGCACCATCAGCTTTCAATTCGCCGATGATCCGCGCCTTATCTTCCGGTCGCAGATCGGCGCGTACATCGTCCAGGCCGCCCACGGCGCGCGCAACCGCATCGGCCGTCCCGCGATTGTCGCCCGTCAGCATGATAACGCGCAGACCTTCCTTGCGAAGAGCCGCGATGGCGTCGCGCGCCGAAGGGCGCACCGGGTCAGCAACCGCGAGCAAGCCCGCGAGTGCGCCGTCGATCGCGATCAGGATGACGCCGGCTCCCTCGCTCCGATGGCGATCGGCCGAAGCGTCGAGTGACTGGGGATCGGCACCGACCCGGCTCATTTGTGCGGCATTGCCGATCACCACCGATCGGCCGCCAACCGTGGCACTGACACCCATGCCGGTCTGCGAAGCGAAGTCTGCGACCGTGGCGAGTTGCAATCCGCGTTCCTTGGCGGCGACGACGATCGCGTGGGCTAGCGGGTGTTCGGACTGTCCTTCGACAGCCGCAGCGAGCGCGAGCATGTCGTTCTCTCCAACGGTGCCGGTTGCCTCGATCGCGACCAGCGACGGCTTGCCTTCCGTTAGCGTGCCCGTCTTGTCGATGACCAGCGTATCGACCTTATCGAGTGCCTGTAGGCTTTCGGCATTCTTGACGAGCACGCCGGCCTGCGCGCCGCGGCCGGTGCCAACCATAATCGACATAGGGGTCGCGAGCCCGAGCGCGCACGGGCAGGCGATCACCAGCACGGCGATCGCATTAAGAAGGGCGTGACCCATGCGTGGCTCGGGACCGACCAGCGACCACACCACGAAGGTCGCGACCGAGATCAGCACGACCAAAGGTACGAACCAGCCCGATACCCGGTCGGCGACCGCCTGGATCGGGGCACGGCTGCGCTGCGCTTCCGCGACCATGCGGACGATGCGCGCCAGCATCGTGTCCGAACCGACCGCGCCGGCTTCCATAACGAGGCTGCCCGTGCCGTTCACCGTCCCCCCCGTGACTGCGGCATCGACTTCCTTGAGGACGGGGGCCGGCTCGCCGGTGAGCATGGATTCATCGACCGAGGAGCGACCCTCGACCACCACGCCATCGACCGGGATCGCATCGCCGGGGCGGACCCGCAACCGATCTCCGGTTGCCACGTCGGCAAGGCTGACTTCTTCCTCTGACCCGTCAGACCGCAACCGTCGCGCTGTCTTGGGAGCGAGGTCCATGAGGGCGCGTATCGCGCGGCCAGTCGCCGCTCTGGCGCGCAATTCGAGAACCTGTCCGAGCAACACCAGTGTCACGACGACGCCGGCAGCTTCGTAATAGACTGGGACCATGCCCCCGTGCATCCGGAACGTCGCAGGGAAGATGCTGGGCGCGAGTGTTGCGACCAGGCTGTAGAGGAATGCCGCACCGACGCCGATCGCGATCAGCGTGAACATATTCAGATGGCGGGTGCGAAGCGACATCCACCCCCGCTCGAAAAACGGCCATCCCGCCCACAGCACAATTGGCGCAGTGAGTGCGAGTTGGACCCAAGGCGAAGCGGTAGGGCTAACAACATGGAGCCCAAACATCTCGGCGAACATCGAAACAATGAGCAGCGGAACGGTGAGCGCTCCTGCTACCCACAAACGCCGGGTGAAATCGACTAGTTCTGGATTGGGACCGTCATCGAGCGACGGCTCTTCCGGTTCGAGGGCCATGCCGCAAATGGGGCACGTTCCCGGCCCTTCCCGACGAATCTCAGGGTGCATGGGGCACGTCCACATCGCTCCCGGGGTTGCCACCGGCTCGGGCTTTGGCTTGGCCCCAAGGTAGGCATCAGGGTCAGCGACGAACTTGGTTCGACACCCTGCACTACAGAAATGATACTCGTGCCCGGCATGCTCGGCATGGTGCGCTGTTTTTGCCAGATCAACGGTCATGCCGCATACCGGGTCGGTCACTGTGGCAGAAGGTTCTCCGCCCGCTTTCCCTGAGCAGCATCCTTCCTTGGCAGCTTGTGGAACAGCCGGAGATTTGGAGGACGAGCAGCAGGACGCGCCCGCCTCGCGCTCGATCGCAGCAGCTTTATCAGCTTGCTTGTTCGAGCACCCGCAGCCCCCGGCCAAATGGGCGTGGAAATCAGGGTCGTTCATAGAAAAACTCCTTCAACCCGAGAGCATGTAGGGTCTGACACCGTGTCAGGGTCAAGCCCCCCTTCCAACGACTCACGGCACCTAATTAAATTACGTCGCAAAGCTCGATTGCCCTCAAACCAATAGCTACATGGCCGACGCAGGGGGTTCGAGCGTGCCGAGCCAACCTACCAGCACGAGGATCGCGACCACGCACGAAGCCTCGACTGCAAGACTTGTTCGCAAGGTTCGCAGCGCGCCTTTATAATCGCCTGCTGACACCGATCGTTCGAATGCCGGTGTAAAGCGGAAGCGGTTAAGCGAAGCGAGTCCGAGCATCCCACCCAACAGCACAAGCTTGGCGATCAAGAGCCTGCCGTAGACCGTCGTGCCGAGGGTCGGGAGATTGCCAAGGCCAACCAACAGCCAAGCGTTGATGAGGCCGGTGATGACGATCGTACCGACGACAATCGTGCCGGTCAGACCGAACCCGTGCAGCGCTCGATAGGTCAGTGCGAGGTGGGCGGCATCGGTGCGCCGCGCTGGTCGTGTCACCAGCAGCCCAAGCCCGAGCAGCGCTCCCACCCACGCACCAGCGCTCAGGAGATGGAGGATATCGGCCGCCAGATGCACCCACCCGGTCGCGCCTTCGTCCATCGCCCCGTGCCCCGTCCAGGCGAGCGTTGCGAGAGCGACGCCGGAAAAGATGGCGACCAAGCCAAGCGGCATCGTGCGCCGCGCCGCTATTAGGGCAGCGATAGACGCCACCAAGAGCGCGATCATGCGTACTTTCCATGCCGTGCCCGTTGCGGAGTCAGAGAGCAGCATTCCGACTGCTTCCCGATCGATCGGCCACGGAGGTGCACCTGCCATCGCGGCTGCGAGCAGCGCGACCGCTATGCCGGAGAATAGCAGGGCGAGAAGCCCGGTCCCGAACAGCCAAGGGCGGAAGGCAAGCGCGTTGCCGCGCTCACCGACCTTCAACCCGTAGAGGCCGAATGCCGAGAGGCCGAACAGCCCGCTCAGCGTCACGTAAAGCGCGAAGCGAACCGCGATCAGCGGCCAGTCGGCTTCCACCTTACTTCACCGTGAAGGCGTAGTTTCCGGTGATGCGGTGTGTGTCGGTCGAGACCACATGCCAGGCAAGCTTATAGCTACCCGCGCCGAGCGGCGACTTGGGCGTGACGACGAGGGTGCGACCGTCCGAGCCGACAGTTGCGGTCCCGACGACTTTCATTGGTGCGTGCGTCATGCCGCCATGCCCGGTCATCATCAGATCCGCACCGGAAAACTTGGGCATCAGCTTCTCGCTGAAGCGCAGTGTGACATTGGCGGGCTTCGCGACCATCGCATTCGGTGCCGGGGATGCGGATACGAGTTTGGGATGGGCCTGGGCGGCTCCGGCAAGGCCGAGAAGGACGACAGCGGTAGGAAGGAAGACGCGACGCATGGGAATACTCCGATCAGGTTCGTGCCTGTTCTACGCGGCCCGGCCGCTCGCCCCTCATGACGGAAGTCGAGGGGTGATGGGCATCGCTGCGTAACAAGTGGTAGAGGCGCGGAGTGGACAGCATGGACGATCTAGACAGAACATTGGCGAGGCTCGCGGGCGCACCCGTGCCGGCATCGCTGGACGGGATCGAAGCGCAGGTGTTCGCACGCATCGGTGCGCAGCCCGTCGCACGGTTGACCGGATTGGGCGTCGGGGGCGTGATGGTCGCAGCGCTCGCGATCGGCATGGTTGGCGCGGAACTTCCGGCGACCGCCAGCCCTGCGGTGTCGCTTTCGCCGCTCGGGGGCGCATCACCACTGGCGCCATCGGTCTTGCTGATTGGTGAGCCATGACATCGACCAAGCGGCTTATCGTCTGCGTTGTACTGGCCTTCCTCGCGGCTATCGCAGGCGTATTTCTTGCGCGCGTGTTGCTGCCCCAGCCTAAGCAACCGGGCACCGCCTTGCACGAGGTCCTGCACCATAAGCTGGCGCTTGATGGCAATCAGCAGGCCCGGCTGAAAAGCCTAGAGGACCGGTTCGCGGTGCAACGCCACGCGCTGGAATTGGAAATGCGCGCGGACAATGCACGGCTAGCCGAGGCCATTGAGACCGAGCATGGCAACGGCCCCAAGGTGACCGCCGCGGTCGATCAGAGTCATGCGGCGATGGGCGAGTTACAGAAGGCAACGTTGGCGCATATCTTCGCCATGCGGCAGCTTTTGCGCCCGGATCAGACCCCCCAATTCGATGCTGCGGTGGTGAAGGCGCTCACCGACGACCAGGGGTGAGCCTCGATTGGACCACCCTGTCCGACGGCGAACTGGCGACGCTCAGCATCGCTGGCCGACAAGCGGCATTCTCCGAAATCATGCGTCGCTATCGTCAGCCTATATTCCGGCTCGCGCGCGCCTTTGTCGGCGAGGCCGACGAAGCGCTCGATTTGGTTCAAGAGACGTTTGTCGCGGCGCATCAGGCGATGCCGCGCTACGATACACAGCGGGCGATGAAAGCATGGCTTTCTACGATCGCCGTCAACAAATGCCGGGATTGGGCAAGGAAGCGCGCGGTCCGTCGGTTTTTCTCCTTTGCCGCACCGCTCGACGAACAGGCCGAGACGATCGCGGACGATCAGGTAGCAATCGATGACGCAGCAGCCGATCGGCAGGAACTTGCCAAAGTGACGCGCGCCATCGCGACCTTGCCGATGAATCTCAAAGAACCGTTGGTGCTCCGCACGATCGAGGGTTTGAGCCAGGCGGAAACGGCCGATGTATTGGGGATCAGCCAGAAGGCGGTCGAAACCAGGCTATATCGGGCTCGCGCGCGCCTCGCCGAAAATTTGAAAGAGAACCAAGGGGTAGGCGCACGGGACGCGTAAGAGGTGAGACGGGCCGGCAGCGGCTCAATCCCAAGGAGCTACCATGTCGCGCGTTCTAGACCGCCGCCAATTGCTGCGCGGTGCCACTCTTGCAGGAGGCGGTGTTGCGCTGTCGGCATATATGCCGGCATGGGCGCAGCCTGTTTCCGCTGGTATTGTGAAGCCGCTGCCTACTGTATCGGGTGATGAAATCCGGCTCCGGGTCGCGCACCAGATGATGATGATCGACGGACGGCAGAGCCACGCCATCGGCATTAACGGCACTGTGCCCGCACCGCTGATCCGGCTGCGGGAAGGTCAGACCGTGCGGCTGCATGTCGAGAACGGTCTTGATGAGCAGACCTCGTTGCACTGGCACGGCCTGATCGTGCCGTTCCAGATGGACGGCGTGCCGGGCGTTGCCTTCCCCGGCATCGATAAGCGCACGACCTTCACCTACGAGTTCCCGATCGTGCAGGCCGGCACCTATTGGTATCACAGCCATTCCGGGTTGCAGGAGCAGATGGGGCTCTACGGCCCCATCGTGATCGACCCCAAGGGCGTTGACCCGATCCAGTCGGATCGCGAGCACGTTATCGTGCTGTCCGACCACAGCCAGCTCCACCCGCATCGCATCTTCATGAAGCTCAAGAAGCAGTCGGGCTATTTCAACCGGCAGCAGCAGACGCTCGCCGGCCTGCTCAAGGGCGAGGACCAGCCGCTCAAGGATCGCCTCGATTGGGGCAAGATGCGGATGGACCCGACCGACGTCGCCGACGTGACGGGTTCAAACTACACCTATCTCGTCAACGGGCATGGGCCGCAGGACAATTGGACGGGGCTGTTCAGGCCGGGCGAGCGGGTGCGGCTGCGTGTCATCAATGCGTCCGCGATGACGACCTTCAACGTCCGGATTCCGGGGTTGAAGCTGAGCGTTGTCCAGGCGGACGGCCTCAACGTCCGTCCCGTTGAGGTCGACGAGTTCCAGATCGGCGTGGCCGAGACCTACGACGTGATCGTCACTCCATCGGACGAGCGCGCCTACACGCTGGTCGGTGAGAGCGTGGACAGGTCCGGCATGGCGCGCGCAACGCTAAGCCCCCGCGAAGGCATGGCCGCTGAAGTCCCTCCACTTCGCAAGCGCCCTGTCGCCACCATGAAGGACATGGGGATGGACATGAACATGGATATGTCGGGCGGCGGTTCGATGCAGGGCATGGACCATAGTGGCATGCCTGGAATGGATCACGGATCAATGGCCACGGCTGAAAAGCCCGCCGCTGCGATGGACCACGCGCAGATGGACCACGGTGCTGCCGGTGCCGGCGCGGGCGGAATGGCCGGGATGGATCACGGCGCGATGCAGTCGGGTGCTACGATGCCAGGCATGGCAGGTGCGCCCGACGCCGCAGGTGGTATGGCAATGGGCGGCATGGCGGGCATGGACATGAACATGCGCGACTTTTCGAAAGCGCCGGGCGTGAAGAAGGGGCCGGGTGTCCAGACCATCTCGCCGATGCCGATGGATCGTACCGGCGACCCCGGTCAGGGTCTGGAGAATGTCGGGCATCGTGTGCTGAATTACCGCGATCTGGTCGCGGTCGATCGCAATCCCGATCTGCGCGCGCCGTCGCGCGAGGTGCAGATCCACCTTACCGGCAACATGGAACGCTACATGTGGGCGCTCGACGGTGAAAAGCTGTCCGAGGTGAAGGCACCGATCCCATTTCTTGCTGGCGAGCGCGTCCGCGTCACGCTGGTCAACGACACGATGATGGGCCACCCGATCCACTTGCACGGCCACTTCTTCGAATTGGTGACGGGGCACGGCGCGTACAGCCCGAGAAAGCATACCGTCATGGTCCAACCGGGGGGCAAGGTCAGTTGGGACGTGACCGCCAACGAGGGCGATTGGGCATTCCACTGCCACATGCTCTACCACATGCACGCGGGCATGATGCAGGTCGTCCAGGTCCGTTCGGCGAAGGGAGAGGCGGCATGAAGGCGCTGCTTCTCGCCGGGATCGGCGCGCTGGTCGCCACGGCACCTGCCACGGCGCAGACGATGGACCATTCAATGATGCCGGGCATGAGCATGCCGGGCATGAAAATGCCGGCGAAAAAACCGACCGCTAGATCGAGACCGGCCACAAAGCGGGCCCCTGCCAAGAAGGCAGCGACTAGGAAGGTCCCGGCAAAGCGTCCCTCCAAGCCTGCAGCCGATCCACATGCCGAACACACGATGCCCGGCATGGACATGAGCGGTGCGAACGCGGCCGATCCGCACGCCGGCCACGACATGTCCCAAATGTCAGGCATGAACCCTGCTCCGGCTACCGCAACAGGCGAGCACACCGGCCATGATATGTCGGCGATGCCCGGCATGGATATGGCACCCGGCCAGCCAACGCAGCATGACATGTCTTCAATGCCGGGAATGGCGACCGTGCCTGTCGGTACAGACCTGAAGCCGGGCAATGCGCCCGCGCCTGCACCATCTCCGGTGCTGGCAGCGTCTCGCTATTACGGCGAGGCAGCCATGAGCGATGCCAACCGCGACCTGCGCCGCGAGCATGGCGGAATGACCTACTACCAAGTGCTCTTCAACCTTGCCGAGTATCAGGCGCGCAAAGGCGGGGACGGCTATCGATGGGATGGCGAGGCTTGGATCGGGGGAGACATCAACCGTCTCACCCTGAAGAGCGAAGGCGAGGGCACATTTGGCAAACCGCTCGAAGCGGCCGAGGTGCAGGCGCTCTACAGCCGTGCGCTCGATCCCTATTGGAACCTTCAGGCGGGCGTCCGCTACGACTTCAAGCCGAACCCTTCTCGCACCTACGCGACGGTCGGGATCGAGGGGCTTGCGCCCTATTGGTTCGACGTCGAGGGGGCACTGTTCCTTTCTGACAAGGGCGACGTGCTTGGCCGAGCCGAGGCATGGTACGACGAGCGAGTGACACAATTCTTCGTCCTTCAGCCTCGCGTGGAAGCCAACTTTGCAGCCCAAGACGTGCGCCAGGACGGCATCGGATCGGGGCTTACGGACCTCGAACTCGGGCTCAGGCTGCGCTACGAAAAGTCGCGTGAGTTTGCGCCCTACATCGGCGTGTCGTGGGAAAGGCAATTCGGCGACACGGCACGCTTCACGAGAGCACGCGGTGATGACACGGGCGGCTTCAGCTTCGTTGCCGGCGTGAGGACCTGGTTCTGAGGAGCGGCAGGCTCCGCCTTCATGTCGGTGCCAGCAAGCTTCATCGCTGGCTGGCACTGATTATCGGGGTGCAGCTACTGCTCTGGTTCTCCAGCGGCTTGTTGATGAGCATCCTGCCGATCGAGCGGGTACGAGGAGAACACCTCGTTGCACGCGAGAACACGGCGACGATCGATCCGGCTCAGGAGTTTGCTTCCCCGGCATCGGTGTTGGGCGCTGCCCCCGGCCCGGTGCGCGAACTGCGCTACACGACCTTGTTCGGACAACCCGTCGCCGAGTTGACGATGGCTAACGGCACGGTCCGGATGCACGACGCCCGGACCGGTTTGCCGATGCAGCGTATCGATGCGCCCTTTGCGCTACGAGTTGCACGCGCGGCATATCGCGGCCCCGGTGTCCCTGTTGCGTCCGTCATGTTTGCTCGAACAGCGAGCACGGAGTTTCGTGGCAAACTGCCGGTCTGGCGTGTGGAGTTCGAGGACGCCGAGACGACGCGCGTGTTCGTGTCACCGGAGAACGGTAGGATTGTCGGTGTCCGAACGGGTACGTGGCGGCTCTATGATTTTTTCTGGGGCCTCCACATCATGGACTGGAAAAACCATGAGAACTTCAACACCCCTTGGATGATGGCATTTGCAGCTGGGGGGCTAGCCCTTGCGGTGGCAGGCGTGGTGCTGCTCTACATGCGCTGGCCGCGCCGCAGGCAAAGAAAAGTCCAAGGGGTGCACGACGTTGCCGCGTAACTCTCTCTAGGTGGGGGATACCTCGGGAGAACGACTATGAAGACCATTACCACGATCGGCATGTTAGCCGCAGCGCTCGCCGCCAGTCCGCTTGCCGCACAGAGCAGCATGGCGGGCATGGATCATAGCCAGATGCAGGGAATGGATCATTCCAAGATGATGAATGATCCGGGCAATCCTTACGCCGCATCCGAGATGGACATGCATCAGAAGATGATGGCCGCGAAGCAGGGAGACGCATCGGAGATGTGGACCCGCAAGATGATCGAACATCATCGTGGAGCCGTTACCATGTCGCGCGTGGCGCTTCGGGACGCGAAGGATGCCGACACGAAGCGGATGGCGCAGATGACCATTACGAAGCAGGAAAAGGACATCGCCGAGCTTCAGGGCTGGCTCAAGTCGCATGGCAAGCGCGCCCAATAAGGCCGCTGGCAGGAACCCCGCCCCCGGGCGGGGCTTCACCAAAGGAGTTTAGCAATGAAGTTTACGATCCGGAGTGCGATCGTCGCCGCAGCGATGATGACCCCGGCTGTGGCCTTAGCGGCGAACAGCATTGCCATGCACCGCGATCCAGGGTGCGGCTGTTGCGAGCAGTGGGCCAAGCAGGTCCGTCAGCAGTTCGGGCGCAACGTGCAGATCATCGATGACGCTCACCGCGATGTGCTTCAGCGCAAGATGGGTGTCCCCGCCGACCTCAGTTCATGTCACACCGCGGTAGTCGACGGTATGGCATTTGAGGGCCATGTACCGATTGCCGACATGAAACGGGTGCTTGCCCAGCATCCCAAAGGCGTAAACGGGCTTGCCGTGCCGGGTATGCCGGTGGGATCACCTGGCATGGAAATGCCGGGCATGAACGCACAGCCCTATGAGGTGATCGCGTTCGGACCAACCGGACGCAAGGTGTTCGCCCGCCATTAAAAGAGGGAGGCGCGGACGCCTCCCTCCCATTTACTTTTCATGCCCGACATGTCGTGGCCGGCATGGTCTTTACGCCTGCCGCTTTCATGTCGGTGCAGGGCGTTGTCGGAATCGATAGTGGTTTGAAGATCGTGAGAGCTTTCATAACTTAACATATCCGCTATGCCGGATGCATGGATAACGATTCGGCTATCATTGCGCTTGGTGCGCTCGCGCAAGGCACACGCCTCGACGTGTTTCGCCTGCTGGTTCGCCACGAACCGGACGGCATGGCGGCGGGTGAAATTGCCCGTCAGCTCGACGTGCCGCAGAACACCATGTCCGCGCACCTCGGCATTCTCGCGCGCGCCGGCATCGTGCGCTCGGAACGGCATAGCCGGTCGATTATTTACCGTGCCGATCTAGACGGGCTGCGCGCGCTAACGCTGTTCCTCGTCAAGGATTGCTGTGCCGGCTCGCCTGAACTGTGTGCGCCGCTCCTGGCCGAACTCACCCCCTGCTGCTGAAAGGACGCCCCGTGGCCGTCGATATCGTGATCTATCACAACCCCGAGTGCGGCACGTCGCGCAACACGCTGGCGATGATCCGCAATGCTGGCATCGAGCCGCACGTCATCGAATATCTGAAAACCCCACCCTCGCGCGCGTTGCTGGTCGAGCTGATCGACCGCGCCGGGATCACGCCCCGCGATCTGCTACGCGAGAAGGGGACGCCCTATGCGGAGCTGGGCCTTGGTGACGATGCGCTGTCAGACGACACGCTGGTGGACGCGATGATGGCGCATCCGGTCCTCATTAACCGGCCGCTGGTCGTCTCGCCGCTCGGCGTGAAGCTGTGCCGACCGTCCGAAGCGGTCCTCGATCTGCTGCCTGATGCCCAACAGGGCGCGTTTGCCAAGGAAGACGGCGAACAGGTTGTGGATGCTTCGGGCCAGCGCATCGCCTGATGCTGCTCGCGTTCGCTATCTTCGTCGTCACGATCGCGCTCGTCATCTGGCAGCCCAAGGGCCTGGGCATCGGCTGGAGCGCGCTAGGCGGCGCGGCCGTCGCGCTACTCGTCGGGGTCGTTTCGCTCTCTGACGTGCCGGTGGTGTGGGGCATCGTCTGGAACGCGACCGCGACGTTCGTCGCGATCATCATCGTCAGCCTGTTGCTCGATGAAGCCGGGTTCTTCGAATGGGCGGCGCTCCACGTTGCGCGCTGGGGCGGGGGGCATGGTCGTCGGCTGTTCGTGCTGATCGTCCTGCTCGGGGCGGCGGTGTCGGCGCTGTTCGCCAATGACGGCGCCGCGCTGATCCTGACGCCGATCGTCATCGCGATGCTGAGGGCCCTGGGATACAAGGACAAGGCGACGCTGGCGTTCGTCATGGCGGCGGGGTTCATTGCCGATACCGCAAGCCTGCCGCTGATCGTCTCCAACCTCGTCAACATCGTGTCGGCCGACTTCTTCCGGATCGGCTTTGCCGATTATGCCTCGGTGATGGTGCCGGTCGATCTGGCGTCGATCGCCGCGACGCTGGTCGTGCTGCTGCTGTTCTTCCGGCGCGACATACCCGCCAGCTACGATGTGGCGCAGCTCCGCGCGCCCGCTGATGCGATCCGTGACCATGCCACATTCAAGGCGGGCTGGGTCGTCCTCGCCCTGCTGCTCGCCGGCTTCTTCTTGCTCGAACCTATCGGCGTGCCGGTCAGCGCCGTCGCTGCTGCCGGTGCCGTGCTCTTGCTGGTCATCGCCGCGCGCGGCCATGTCATCCAGACGCGCAAGGTGCTGGCCGGCGCGCCGTGGCAGGTCGTGATCTTCTCGCTCGGCATGTACCTGGTCGTCTATGGCCTGCGGAATGCCGGACTGACCGACCATCTTGCCGGCCTGCTCGATCGCACCGCGCAAGGCGGCGTTTGGGGTGCGGCGTTCGGCACCGGGATCATTGCCGCGCTGCTGTCGTCGGTGATGAACAACATGCCGACCGTTCTGGTGGGTGCGCTGTCGATCGACGCGACGCACGCCACGGGCGCGATCAAGGAAGCCATGATTTACGCCAACGTGATCGGGTGCGACCTTGGCCCGAAAATCACACCGATTGGCTCGCTCGCGACGCTGCTCTGGCTGCACGTCCTCGGGCAAAAGGGCAT
>Ga0265780_10002270_pt1 | contig 26315 bp, 19 predicted proteins | sample P1T30metagenome_FD_192432 | JGI IMG/M metagenome (GOLD analysis project Ga0265780, IMG submission 192432) | Plant litter microbial communities from East Loma Ridge, Irvine, California - P1 T30 | ecosystem: Environmental > Terrestrial > Plant litter > Unclassified | place: USA: California...
ACCCAATATTGCGGATCACATTGTTTTCGATTAAAACATTTCCCACGGTACCGTCGGTATCAATTGCCGCGCCTCCACTTCCAGTGCACCCGCCGCTAACTTTCAAATCATGAACGAAGTTATGTTCAATTTTTAGTTCATTTCCGCTGGCCAATATTCCGTGCCGTCCCGATCCGGAAATGTCAAACCCTTCAATGTCAACATAATTTCCTCTCGACTTCCAGGCAGTGCCGGCTCCCGTTACGACGAGTTTCGCTCCACCCTTAATAGAGGAAATAAACTTGATACGTGCTGCGGCGGTTCCGTTCGCTTTGGTTGTGAGACCAACGCTGTTTGAAAGCGGAGCAGAAAGGCGATATGTTCCCGGCGCGACGTGAATTTGATAACCAGGCTTTGCAATATGATCGGCGTGAGCGATTGTCAAAAGTGGGGCGCTCAAAGTACCGGGGTTGGAATCATCGCCATCTTCCGACACATGCAGGATTGTCGCCGCGGTGCACGACGCCATTATCGAACATGCGCATACGCATGCTGTCATTTGAAGACACATTCTTGCCACACCTGCGTCAGAAAGTTCACGCAACGTTCGATTTCGATTCGCTCCTCTTACCCCATGTATATTGCATGTCGGACGAACCTTCGATGATCCCACATCCCTTCCTTTGTTACGTTCTTGAGTTGAGGAACACTTTTTCGATAATACCGTGTTCATTTGAAGGACTCCTTCGTAAGAAGTTTTTTACATGGGAAGTTTAAGAGGCTAACGTTGACCACCAAAATGAACTACTTTTTGATCCATTTGGCGAAACCACATGTTGCCGTAGCGATTGTAAATCGATAGTATCATCCAGTACAAAATCCTGTTATTGTCCGAGGTCGACTTGCGTTGAATCGCAGGAGTTGGTGAATGGCAATTCCTGAATCTTGCGCCTGACCACGAGGCACGCGCTCGATGGATTTTACATTTCGTAATATTAAATAAAAAAACTCGCATCGATTAGCGATGAGGGTTGTGTTTGATATTAAATGTGGCACATCTCGTAAAAGATACCTTACAATCGGAGTGCTTAGATTATGCTTACGAGAGTTAGCTGATCAGATCTTCCATTCGAGTTCGGTGAGGCACCTCAGAACTGTTTGGAAATACATGTTAATCGCATCACAAATTTTAGAATTCATATGCACCGACGTCGACGGCCACACCTCTTGGACGTCCCGCGAGAGCCATATCAATTTTCGGCGCCAACGCCGATGTTCCACGATCAATCGCAGGTGAACTGCTAATGACGCGATAGTCGCCGGAGCCATTTGCTTGATAATTCACGAACAAGGGGTTCGAGGAAATGCTGCCACTGACCGCGCCACTTACGCGCCAGTTAGTGCTGCTCGAAGCGACCAGGTTATTCGCATACTTGTTATTGCGTCCAACTTTCCCGCCCTCGATAATTCCATATGTAGCGTTGTCGTAGACGATATTATTTGCGACAAGTTATTTTGTGAACCACCCGAAGTCGCGCCCGCGTCGCCTTGACCTATCAAAATTCCTTCTTCGCTGTGAAATACTGTGTTGTTGACGATCGTCGACGCAGTAGCGCCATGCCATTGCTGGATGGCGACAGCAGCGACGCCCGATACAATGTTGTTCGTAACGAGGTTGTAGGCGTTAGCAATATAGATACCTTGCACCGTGTTGCATGAACCGATCATCTCGTAGCCGATATTTTTTACAACATTCCGGTCAATGATGATATTTCCTACCGGCCCGTATTTGTCGATCGCTGCACCGCCGCTTCCATTGCAACCCGCGCTGAATGTCAAATCGTGTATTGAATTGTTCGTGATCGTACGATTTAACCCACCGGCGAGGATTCCATGGCGCCCGGTCCCGGAGATGTCAAATCCATCGTTATCGACATAGTTACCGCGCGAGTCCCAAGTAATTCCGGTGCCAGAGACGATGAGTTTCGCGCCCCACTTCACGTCCGAGACGAACTTAATTCGCGCGGTTGCCGGCCCGTTTTTTTTGGTAAGGATTCCTGCACTACCGAGCGAAGCAGCTGAGACTTTGTCAATGCCCGCCGCTACGTGAATGGTGTAACCTGCACTCGCTAACGCGTCGGCGCGAGCAATCGTTTTTACAGGCGCTGCCTGTGTTCCAGGATTGGAGTCAGAGCCGGTCGTGGAAACATATAGACTTTTTGAAGAAGTAGAGGCGCTTGAGTCAGCATCCACTCGAGTAGCAGTAGATATCGACAACAGTCGAGTTGGTTCGTCAGTACCCGATCCGTTTGCTGAGGTTTCTGGTGCGGTGCCGGCAGATTCCGCCCCATTTCCATTAGATGTAGTGAGTCGTCAGCGCCAGCGACGGAAGTTCCGGAGTTTGTCAGCTCGTTTTTGTAGCTTAGCGCGGCGGCGGTCTGAGCTTGCCCCGTTGTGACACCGTCGCTCGTACCTCCGCATGCCGTCAACAACACAGTGGCGCTGCAGCATGCGAGCAAAGATACGCGAACGGATTGGACAAAAATGACGGAATTTTTCATGTGAAACGGTCCTGACTTAACGATGAACGAGTAGCTTTGAGCGTGGGAAAATTCCTTAGTGCAATGGACTTGAAGAAAGATTTCTGTGGAGTATCAAGATCTTAAGTGTTCTTTGCTGTTTGAGAAAATCTCGAGACATTGCCTACGCCGATACGAGGCGTAAGAAGTTGGTCCGATTTGGGGTGAGATAGCGCGTCGTGTATAGGAGGAGATTGGCGACCGACAGATCTGTAGAACCAGACCGAGCCAACAACTATAAAGATAGGGTATGCGATGAGGATGCTGCGGAGGGTGATAGGTGCTCGCTGCTTGCATGAGCAACGCTGCGCAAGTGACGCGGAAGACGTGGAAGTGGAAGAGAGATTTCTCAGACGCTATGTTGACAAGTTTCGCATGGCGGAAGGCGCGCCATTTTTAGCGACGCGATAGGATAAATGTAGGTAGACAATGTAGAGCAGGGAGTAACCGATAGAATAAGCAAGTACGCTTTGATGCAAAGTCAAAGGCGAGGCGAACGCTGACACGGTCATGAGGAACAGGGCAACTTGCCAGACAAGATCTATTTTTTGCTTGCCTCCAACATAAAACACATAGCTCAGGGGACTTGCGACGAAATTCAAAAAGCAAAGCGGTGCAAGAATGCACACAAGTTCTCCAGCGGGCCGCCACGCTTCGCCGAATATCCAAGTAAAGAGTTGGGGTGAAAAGAGCAATAAAATCAGTGACGGACCCAACCCGACGAGAACCAGTGCTTTAAACGTGTATCTATAAACTTCTCTGCAGTTGCCTAGCGTTTGGAAATCGTGCACTGCTTGACGCTTGAAGACTTCCAGAATTGATGCTGCGAGTAAAGATATGGGCGCACTAAGGACCCGTTGCGTGAGCGCGAAGAGTCCTGCCGCGAGCGCCCCGTGTTTGATTCCGATCAAGAACAACGGTAGTTGACTTACTAGAGTATTGAGCAAACTTGACGGTAAGGAAAAGCGCCAGAATGCTTGGTGTTTGATCAAGTAATTGCGTTGTTCCGAATCGAGTTTAACACCGAATCGAGTTGGTGAGGGGGGCGACAGCAATATCCAGGCTGCAAGCAGTCCTGCACTAAGTCCCGTTAGTTGTCCTATTAGCAGTGCATCTCCCCCCAACCCTGCCCCTAGCAATATCACTTGACTGACGGCGATCGTACCTGCGCCCCAGATTTTGGCCTTGGCTGCTTTTAGAAATAAATTGTGTGACGCCGCATACGCTAATGTTGTACGCGTGTAGGCTGCAAGCCATGTTGCAATCCCCAGTGTTAGTAAGCCAAGCCAAGACATGTCACGAACAACGACGAAATGAAATGCGCGGCCTACTACAGCAAACAGCGTTATCGCAAGTGATAGTAACGTGGCGGAATACGCCACCACACCAAAGCAAACTTTTTGCTGGCGTTCTTCGTGATCCAGAACCATTGCGTTATCGACGCGCAGGGTCGCTCCGATCGCAGCAATTGCGACCACACCGAGCCATACGCTAAAGGCTCCCATTTCGGCAGGCGTACACATGCGAGTGAGTAACGGTGCGACTAGCAACGGTAACGCTTGTGCACCTATCGCGCCGGCTGAAACGGTCATGACATTCTTCCAGAATCCTGGTCGTGGCATGCTCATATAGCTATAGCGAACGGCGCGAGAGTCGTCGACCTTGAAAGGACGGCTCGCAGAAAGGAGATTTGGCAAAGGCATTGAAAGGATGGAACACACATGAAGGCAATACCAGGTAGTTTGTATCATTTGTGGGCGATGCTAAAGGCATCACGACATCAGGCTTGACATTGCCAATCGCAGTGTAAATCAAAACTAGTCGATATAATGGTCGAATAAGCACATAAATTGCTAAATGGTTTGCGCTAGAGGATTTAATAAATTTATTAAGTGAAAGTGTATTATGGCCTCATGGTAACCCTAGCGCTTGATGAGGCACAATCACATCTTTTTAGCTTATTCACCCGCGACCTCGTGTCTTGAGTGTCGGCGTGATTAGAAAGTCAGCTCCACAACTGTCGATCTGGTATTTAGCAATTTGCATGGCGTTACTGCAAGTCCGCTGCCAGTGTTTCCACGATTCTGTAAGCAGAATCCCCTGTTCCGTAAGGCGAGACGTCCAACCCGCTGGTACCGAGCGCGGCGTGTAAGTTACCAATTACTGACTCTACGTCAACGGGAGGCGAGAGCCGATTCCATCCAGCGTGTATAAGCTCCTTCCACTCGGTTTCGTCCCTGAAGGTTACGCATGGAACCCGGTAGAAAAAAGCTTCTTTCTGCACGCCCCCCGAATCGGTTGCGATCAGCGCGGCATGCTTTTCCAACTGGGCCATGTCAAGGTATCCTATCGGCTCTATCACGATGACATTCTTTGCCAATGTGTCCAGCAGGCCGTATCCGCTCAGACTTGCGGCTGTTCGAGGATGCAAAGGCAAGATCACCGGTAAATGCTGGGAAAAGCGGCACATGCTGTTGGCGATGGTCTTCAAGCGTTGAGGATTATCAGTGTTCTCGGCTCGATGGATCGTTGCAAGGCAATATTCTCGAGGCCGGATACCGTGCTCAACGCAGAGGCGAGCGAGCTGTCCTTTGTGCATCGCTTCACGCGCGCCAAGTTGTAGCGCAACGTCAAACATTACGTCGCCCACGGGGTAAATTCGCCCTGGCGCAGTTCCCTCATCCAGCAGTTCAGCACGAGCGATTTCAGTTGGCGTGAAGAGCCATCGAGCAATCCTATCGGTTAGCATACGGTTGATCTCTTCGGGTGAGGACAAATTAAACGAGCGTAGACCGGCCTCGACATGGGCAACTGGTATGTGCAACTTTATCGCAGCAAGCGCTCCTGCTAAGGTAGAGTTAGTGTCGCCGTATACAATAACGGCTGAAGGATTTTCCTTTTGTAGAACGGCCTCAATCGCGGTCAGCATCCGCCCCGTCATTTCGCCATGGGCGCCACCGTGGATGTCGAGATGATAGTCTGGACGCGCCATCGCTAATTCAGTAAAAAACACGTTCGACATGTTGGCATCGAAATGCTGGCCAGTATGGACGACAACTTCATTTAGCAGGCCTGATACGGAAAGAGCCGCCGAAACAGCACTCGCTTTTATAAATTGTGGCCGCGCACCGAGAATCGTGACAATCTTCTTTTTGTTCATGATATACCTCAAATAAGTTGGCTGGACGCATTTAACAGGCGAAGGATTGCCACGGCATTACCATGTCAGCGTTTCGTACACGCGGAGCAAGCTTTCCTTGATGTTTGCCTTCCAGTTTGTTTCCACTTGTTTTGGATGCGTTAGCAAATAAATCCGCTGATATCGTCCAAGTGCTTCGAGTGGTGAGCATGGTGAGTAGAATTGAGGTGGAGGGCGATCAGTGATGTAAATATCAATGTTGTCCATCAATATTCGGTCGTAACTCTCAACCTCGATTCCACACTGCTCGCGCAAATCATCGTCCGCAAGGACTTCAGTATTGTTTACTTTCAGTATGCGATTGGCGAAATCACCATGTCCCGCAACGGTTCGGAGTTTCCTTCCGACACGTTGCTCTATAAGTGAAAAGTTGTCGATGAAATTTGAGCGGATCGCGGGCAAGCAATGACGTACTGATGCCGCATCTTTAATCTTATTTTTTTTAGCGTACGTGGCCAGTTCCTCGTAGTGGTAACTAGCCTCGCTGCCGTAGTCTTCAATTTCGCGCATCAGGTTTATATCCAACGTGGATAACCTGAAATAGAAGCTGGATTTTATATTATGTTCTTTTTCAATTTCGAAAATCTTTCGTGTAGTGCGAAGGTCTGTATCGATATCATGCCTGTGAACTATTAATTTTTTCGGAAGGGGTTGCTGATTTTTTACCATGTCGTGATACCCGCGTACCGATACCTGCATATACCCAGCCGCGAGAGCAGCACGAACCAGATTCCTGTATGCCCCGATTTGTGATGGCATCAAGTAGTCACAATATAAACGGCTGAGCATGGTATTCATTGGATGGAGTACTTCGCGCGGTATGGTTCGAACCCAAGCATCGTTTTGAATGCCCGTAATCCTGGGCTAGCGCCAAAATATGTGTCATACATTAGATAACGGCAGCCGCGTTTTTCCATCATCTGACATACTATTTCACTTATCAGTAAGTGCATTATTCCATCATTATTCCGGACACCAATTACACGGTTGAATGCCGAGAAGTTCCCGTAGTGTCCGACATCGCCATACGCCATAAGGATGCCCTCAGCACTGAGAATTCCGTAGTATGTAAAATTTTTCTCAGCTATGTAATGTGTCACTTTTTCGAGATAGATCGTATCAATCGGTCTGCCTTGCCTAATGCTCAGCGATGTATTAATCTGATAAATATCGTCGATATAGTCATTCCGATTAATTTCCACAACGGTGTAGCCCCTCGATCGAGCTTTCCTTGCGTGCTGTTCAGCAGACTTGCGGCCTTTAATACTGTTTACATAAGCCTCTCGACTACGATATCGGGTAAGGTCGACCAGCGCTGCGCCTAAAGACTTGTTTTGGAAGATCTTGTATCGCGGATGCGGCATCGTAAAATAGCGATGCATTTTGCCCACTTCGACTGGATTTAGATTCACATAAAACTGCAAGCGTGCGACAGGGAGTTTTGCTATGTCAAAGGCTAGTTCAATTAACTGGAGCATTTTTTCTGGCATTTTCGATTACCTCATAAAAGTCGGTGAGTTTGATCGCTTGAAGCGCCCAGTTATATTTTTCCACTACCGCTCTCCGCCCATTGTCGCCCATTGTCTTGGCGATTGTCGGGTTCATCACGAGGTGGTCGATTGCTGCGGCGATCGCGCGTGGGTCGCAAGGGTCTACGCAGATTCCACATTGATTGCCCTCAATTATGTCGCGCCAGAGCGGAAAGTTCGAAGCGATAACTGGCGTTCCAGAAGACATGTATTCGAACATTTTCGTCGGTAGGGCGTCGAGATGATTCGGTAGTGCGTGAAATGTGACTATGCCTGCTGCAGATCGCTGCAGCACCTCACGCACGCCAGCGCGGTCCAGTACTCCGAGCTGGTTAACATGTTGCCACCCTCGATAACCCTTTACTTCTTTTTCGATGGTGTCTTCGGAGAAGCGTCCGGCCAGATTAATTCGAGTGGGCGAGAGCAGGAGCTCTCCCGCTTGGACAAGTTGCCGGATTCCACGAATAGAGCCGATTCCCCCAACGTAGCAAACCTCGGTCAGATTGCCCCTTCGTATTTCAGGCGATGTTAGCTCTAATTCCATGGGAAAATTGTTTACATCGATTGTGCGTGGGTTTATCTTTAGAAACGAGTCGCGGATAAACGGAGTAGCACAAATAATTCCGTCGAATCGTGCACATGCGTATCGTTCTAGCAGTCCGAAGCTATGCGATACAACGCGACGCGACAGAGGCCCGAGGTAGGGCTTACTCAGCAATTGGCGTTGGACATCTTCGTGTGAGTCGAAAATTACAGTCTTCCCGCGCCTTTTGAGTGCAAGTCCTATCGGTAACAGTTCAGGGTCGTGTAGGTGATATATGTCAACATCAAGCGCGATAGCCTTATTGAAGACGCGTCTTGTTGTGCGGAAGATGCGTTGCATGCGTCCGGTCTTGCGGCCCACATCAACAATTGATACGCCCCCGATACGCTCGTCACCTTGGTCGTCGGCGACCACTAGCGTCACGTCATGCCCATATTCGGCTAGTGTCCGACATTGTTTAAGAAAGATGCGTGTGTCATTGCGTGGGTGCGCAGACGTAAGATGTGCAATCCGACACCGGCGTGGTGTTATGTCGACCCGATGCGGCTGGTCTGGTGAAACTTCGATTGATTTTGGCATGTAAGAGAATGAATTAACGTTCGATAATTTGGCTACTCGCCGGCTAGTTCCCATAAGGTCGGACGTGACCGTTAGTTTTCTTGGAGCGCAATCCCAATTAGCAAACGAGGCTCCCGCTGCTTGACCTATCGCCTTCGTCCAAAGAGTGCTGTTGTCCATTCCGTTTTTTTGTTGCGACATTCACTGCTTTCAAAAGACCCTCTGCAACCTTGGTAGTGTCGCTGAGGGACTGGTACGGACTCATGGGTAAATTCATCACCATTTTTGCCATGGCCACCGCGACCGGGAAGCAATGAGGCTCGCTTAGGTGAGCGTAGGCAGGCTGCATGTGAATTGGTACTGGATAGTGAACCGCAGTAGGTATGCCGACACGTTGTAGTTCAGCTTGAACTCGATCACGCTCGGGGACCATCACCGTGTACTGTGCATACGCACTTGTGCAGTCCCGTCGGATGCTGATGAGTTCGCATTGGCCTGACAGTAGTGCGTCATATTGAGCCGCAACCTTGGCTCGCTCAGCTAATTCCCAGTCGAAGCGATCGAGCTTGGCTAACACGATTGCGCACTGCAGCGTGTCCATGCGAGCACCGAGTCCGATCCTGGTGTGGACGTAGCGACGAGACTGGCCGTGCACCCTAATTTGACGCATCACGCTTGCTAGGCCGTCATCGCCCGTAAAGACGGCCCCGCCATCGCCATAGCAGCCGAGCGGTTTGCTGGGGAAGAAGCTTGTGCAGGCAACCGGTGAAAGGTTGCAGCTCTTTTTATTGCGGTAAGTTGCACCAAAACTTTGTGCTGCGTCTTCAATGACCGTTAGTCTGTGACGCTGGGCGATGGCATTGATTGCATCCATGTTGGCCGTCTGTCCATACAAGGAGACTGGCATGATTGCGCGAGTGCGCGACGTGATGCGTTGTTCAATCAGGTTCGAGTCAATGTTGCCAGTTGCTGCATCGATGTCAACGAAGATCGGTCTCGCGCCCACCAGCACAATGGCTTCCGCGGTCGCAATGAACGAGAAAGGCGTGGTAATCACCTCGTCACCATGTCGGATGCCGAGCGCCATCAAAGCGAGAATGATAGCTTCGGTACCGGACGCAACAGTTATACAGTGCCGAGCGCCGGTATAAGCAGCGAGCCTGTCTTCCAGTTCTGCCACTTCCGGTCCCATGATGTACTGCCCGTGGTCGAGAACCGCCTGAATTCGGCCATTGATGAGGTCACGAGATTCTTCGTACTGTGATTTCAAATTAATAAATTCCATGACTTGTCCATTTATTCCCGTTGAGCCATGCTTATGGCTGGTAGCAAAGTGCATATGCCATTGAAAACGACATAAACGTCGCCGGTATGCCGGCATACTGCTTCCCCGTGGTCGCTTAGTTTTAGCGGAAGCCGTTCGCCATAGCGGCTAATCCAGCCAATCTGGCGGGCGGGAACGCCTGCCATTAGCGCAAATTCCGGTACATCGCGGTTAATTACAGCGCCAGCAGCAATGAATGCGTGCGCGCCGATAGTGACTCCGCACACGATGGTGGCGTTGGCGCCGATCGTGGCACCTCGCCGGACGGTAGTGCGACGGTACTGATCCTTCCGCAAAACCGCCGCTCTAGGGTTATACACATTGGTGAATACCATGCTGGGTCCACAAAACACGTCGTCTTCGATAGTGACCGCGTCGTAAACAGAGACGTTGTTTTGAATCTTTACTTGATTTCCGATCAAAACGTCATTACCCACAAAAACGTTCTGGCCCAACGAACAACCGTCGCCTATTCGTGCTCCTGCACATATATGCGAGAAATGCCAAACGCGGGTGGTTGAACCGAGGCGCGCGCCGCAATCGATGATTGCAGTGGAATGGATCACGGTCTCCATCAGTATTCCAAAGGTAGTGCAACGCGCTGTCCATCCCGGGCGGATTTATATGCGGCGATCAGCACTTCCAGGGATTTGAGTCCCTCTCGCCCGTCAGTCTCCGCTTCGGCTTCTCCCCTCAATACCTTTATGACATTGTCGTAATATGAGGGGTGTCCGAATCCATACACTGATGTGGTTTGGTAGCTGGCCTCGGATACCTTTGCGTCGTCCGGATCTGGCTGGGCGAACTCCCATTGCTGCACCTCGTTCACTGCCACGCCGCCAATACGTACCGTACCTTGTTCACCAAGAATCGTTATCGACCCCTCCAGATTGCGCGGGTAGGTGAGCATAGTGACGTTCATTGATCCAAGCGCACCACAGCGCCAACGCAAACTTATGACGCCAGTGTCTTCAACCTCGATGTCACGCGCTAATGTCGCGGTATAGGCTTGCAGACTTTCCACCGGGCCGACGATCCAGTCGATCAGATCAACATAATGGCTGGCTTGGTTCATAAACGCACCGCCGTCGAATTCCCACGTACCCCGCCACTTAGCGCTTTGATAATAAGCGTCGGGGCGTGACCAAAAGACATTCAAGTTGACCATGTAAATTCGGCCGAAACGTTTTTTATCGACCGCTCTTTTGAGCAGCTGCAGCGTAGCGTTACGCCGATTCTGCTTGACCACAAACATACGAACGCCAGCGCCGTCACACGCGGCCACCATGCGCTTGCCATCTTCCCAACGTGTCGCCATCGGCTTTTCGGTGATCACATGACGACCGCTGCGGGCGATCTGGATCGCCTGCTCAGAATGTAGGCCAGATGGCGTACAAACCACCACCGCATCGGCATCACATTCGGCGAGCATAGCTTCCAGGCTGTTATAGGGCTTAGCTCCGGTATTACCGACGGCTTCGATCAACGCTTTTTGATCGGTATCGCATATGCCAACCAGCTGACAACTTTCGTAATGCGCAGCGATCGCGCTGAAGTGATTTTTGGCAATTCGACCACATCCCACTAGAGCAAAGCGAATTTTTCGGTCTTTGATAGGTCCAGGGAAATTACGCATGGCGGTATCCATTAGGCTTTGACGACATTTGGCAGGCGTTCCAGGTAGACACCGCGGGTATCGACGATTAAACGTGCATGCTGCTGAATCAGCGCATAGTCGAAAGCGCTATGGCTGGTCGCGAGCAGCACAACGTCGTAATTGGCAATATTACGAGCCGTTAATTGAACGCTGCGGAGGTCAAATCGATGCTCGCGCATTTTGGGGAATACCGGTACGTGTGGGTCCGAGTATTCAACTTTTGCCCCTTTTTCGCGGAGTAGCTCCATAAGCTTTACCGAGGGCGATTCGCGCATGTCTTCGACATCCTTCTTATACGCGACGCCCAAAACCAGCACGCGGCTGCCCATTACCGAGCGGCCCTGTCGGTTGAGTGCATCCGCAACCTTGTCGACCACCCATTGCGGCATGTCACTATTGATCTCGCCAGCCAGTTCGATAAAACGGGTGTGAATTCCGAACTGCCTTGCTTTCCAAGTGAGATAAAACGGATCAATCGGGATGCAATGCCCACCTAGTCCCGGTCCAGGATAGTAAGCCGTGAAACCGAATGGTTTCGTTGCTGCGGCGCGGATTACTTCATGGATATCGATGTCCATCTTGTCAGCAATAATTTTCATCTCATTGACGAGACCAATGTTTACCGCCCGGTGGATGTTCTCCAATAGTTTAGTCAACTCGGCGGTGCGGGTCGAACTGACCGGAACGACGCGGTCAATTGCGGGACTGTAAAGGGCGATGCCGGCTTCCAGGCACGCCGGCGTGGTGCCACCGCAAATTTTGGGTATCGTATGTGTCTCGAACTGGCTATTTCCGGGATCTTCGCGCTCTGGCGAGAACACCAGGAAGATGTCACTGCCCACGGTGAACCCTCGCGATTCCAGCCGAGGACGCAGCTCCTCTTCTGTTGTACCTGGATAGGTGGTGCTTTCGAGAGATATGATCTGGCCGGCGCGCATGTACGGCAGCAAGGAATCGATCGTATTGAGAACAAAAGACAGGTCCGGCTCACGATAAGCGTTAAGCGGGGTCGGCACACAGATGATCAAGGCGTCCGCTTCCCCAGCGCGTGTGAAGTCTATACTTGCTTCGAAGCCGTTTTCGCACGCTCTTGCGACATCGGCAGAACTTATATGCTCGATGTAACTGCCTCCTTTGTTTAGCTTGGCGACCTTGCTCCCATCGATATCGATTCCCAGAACGCGGAAACCTACCGCTGAATAACGCAGCGTCAGCGGCAGGCCGACATACCCAAGCCCGATGATTCCGATGACAGCACTGCGGTCTTGGAATTTTTCGGTAAGTTGCTGAAGCTGATTCGTTTTTTGCTCGTCGCGCATGAGTATCCTCGCCAATACGGTAGTGGGTCGATGAAGTGGTGTTAAATTCTGAAAGGAACAAATCTGCGCATGCTGCGCGGTGCGGGCTCTGGCACTTCGGCCGGCGCTTCCGGCACCGGTATCTGTGTGGGAAGCGTTGGGGTATATTCGGTAACGACGGCCTTGACCATTGATTCAATCATCGCGCGCTCATGGGTGTCGCAGGCCATCATCAGGCAGGTAATGCACGTATCGAGCACGCTAGGGCGCAATGCGTTTTCTTTCATACGCATGATGCGCGGATGTTCACTGGGAAATACCTCGCCATCCGTTAATAGTTCCTCGTGAAGTTTTTCTCCTGGGAATAGCCCCACGAACTGGATATCAATATCGCCGCCTGGGTGCTGAGGTGTTTTCTCCGTCAGGCCAGACAGGGCAATGAGCGTGCGCGCGAGATCGACGATCCGCACCGGATCTCCCATATTGAGGACGAAGACGTCCCCCCCCTTGGCCATTGCGCCGGCCTGAATTACGAGTTGCGCTGCTTCCGGGATCAGCATGAAATAGCGAGACACGTCGGGGTGGGTGATTGTGAGCGGTCCGCCACGAGCAATTTGTCGCTGAAACAAGGGGATGACTGAACCCGAAGAGCCAAGAACATTGCCGAAACGGACCATGGAGAAGTTGGTGGACGTTCCATGCCGGGCTGCTGCAGCCTGAAATACGAGTTCGGCAATACGCTTGCTCGCACCCATGATATTGGTTGGCCTGACCGCCTTGTCGCTTGAGATCAGGACGCAGGTATCGACACCGTGTTCGGCTGCTGCGCTGGCGATGACTTGTGCACCTAGGACGTTGTTGCGCAAGCCTTCAACGATGTTGTCTTCCACCAGAGGTACGTGTTTATATGCTGCGGCGTGGTAGACCGTGTTGACCTTGCACTGACGCATTAGGCGATTGACCAAATCACTGTTACAAACCGAGCCCAGATGCGCCTCGACATGCACTTTCGGGAAGCGTGTTGTGAGCTCCTGTCGAATGGTGTATAGGGCGTACTCGGAATGATCGAGCAGCATGAGACGGGAAGGAGCCAGCGTAACGATTTGTCGGCATAGTTCGCTTCCAATTGAGCCGCCTGCACCAGTGACAAGAACACTTTTGCCGCGGACACAGCTGGCAAATAGCTCCATCCGCGGCGGTACGGGGGGGCGGCCTAAAAGATCCTCAAATTTCAGCTCGCGGATCGAATCGCGTGGTGTGATCTTCTCGTCGCCAAGGTCGACGAGACGGCTGAGGATTTTGATTGACACCCCCGGTTGTGCGAGTCGTTGCATGATGTCGCGCAAGCGTTCAGGGGACACGGCCGGAATGGCGATGACAATCGACCGAATGCACATTAGGCTGACCATCTCCGCTTGCCTGTCTGTATTGAATACGCGAAGTCCGGCAATGCTGCGTTCGTTGAGCAGATGCTTATCGTCGAAAAAGCACATTGGACGATATTCATCGCTGTTGCGCATGGCGAGTGCAAGGCGCGCGCCTGCCTCACCCGCCCCGTAAATGGCAACTGGTTCTGAGTGAGGGCGGCGGCGCGCATTATGATTGCGCAGAAAATTACGGATGCCGATTCGGGACGTTACAACGTACGAAAATACGATGAACCAGTAAATCGCTAACGCGCTACGCGGGAAAACTTCATCATTAATAGCAAAAAGAAAGACGTAGGCGCAGAGGATCGCGATGGCCAGCGCCAAGCCGGTGACGCTCAGTAGACGCTGGTCGATAAAGCGTATCACTGCGCGATAAAGATCGGAGAGGGAAAATGCGGCAATCGTGACAATTGCGACGATTGCATAAGAGGCGGGGCCGTAATGCGCGGCAAGTTGCATGTCGCCGCCACGCAATAGCAGCGCAGTCAGGAAACAGAAAGGAAGCGCCAGCAAATCCGCTGCAACCATGATCGCGATTTTAGTGGTGCGATGTAGCGATACCATTCCTGCGCAAAATTGCATTAAATAATTTACTTTTAACGTAGGCATGGGGTAGTTTGAAAATTGGATTGCGGCGCAGATTTAAATTTGGATATTGAGGGCCGGAATTGTAAGTTAATGAAAGAGGCGAGGCTGGTGGAATTCTGTGGCTTCGTCGGAAAATTCCTCAGCCGCGATAAAAATTATTATCGTGCTCGATCCGAATGAATGGTTTGACAGGTATCAATCGCAGACTTCGAATTAATTTATTTCAAAACAAGACCTGCCTGATTTCTCAGTCTCGATGGTCTTTTTTTCAAAAGAAAACTTCGTAACCTCGATGGCGCGCGAGCGTTCCTGATCCCAGTGTGCGTTATCTAACGGTAGACTTTGCGATGCTGTTCTAAGATGGCAACGTGTGAGTGAGGCGCCACGGTCGGGCTGTGTGGCCTGCCAAACATCTCAGCAGGTTAGCCGGTCGCCTCGAGGATCGGCACCAGACAATTGCGCCAACGGTGATCGGTGGCGCCATCGAGGAGAACTACATGTCGATGATTACCTACCCGCCGAAGGATCTGGTGAGGGCATATCTGGCGCAGCGTCTGCGTGAGCGGGTTCCACCCCCGGCTCCGGAGGAGATTCGACGGCGTCTCGGGTGGGTTCTGCTTTTGCCGCAATTTAAGTTTGCCAGTACCAGCAGCTGCAATGAAGCAGCAGCACATTTTTAACGATCCAGGAGAAATAAGATGACCAAGCGCATCGGCAACAAAGACGAAGCCCAGCACCGGGGCTACAAAGAGAAACAGGCCATCAAGCGCATGAATATCGAGCGTGAAGCCGTAAAGCAAGCTATTGCTAAGTCCAAATATCGCAACCAAGTGAAGAACCGGCCAGCAATGGAATTGGCAGCCTGAGCTAGATAGGCCTTCACAAGAACCCGTATCGGTAACGATATGGGTTTTTTTTTGCGGGGTGACTGGGTACCATGCCGGGCGTGTAGCGTTGAGAGACTCGCCCGTCGGCTAGCCTCTTGGCGAAAACCCTTGCTTTGGCTGGGGCTGCGCCAGACCCCACCAGCCTGGCAGCAGCGCACGCACGGCAGGCTGGGCAAAACGGTCGTCGATCAGGTAGACCACACCCTGGTCTGATTCCGTCCGGATGACGCGGCCGGCGGCTTGGACCACCTTCTGGATGCCAGGATACAAATAGGTGTAGTCGTAACCAGCGCCAAACGTGGCCTGCATCCGCACCCGCACCTGCTCGTTGACGTCGTTCATTTGCGGCAGGCCGAGAGTGGCGACAAAGGCCCCGATCAGCCGCGCACCGGGAAGGTCGATGCCTTCGCCGAAAGCGCCACCCAAGACCGCGAATCCGATGCCGCGGCTTGCGGTCGTGAACCGGTCGAGGAACTCCCCCCGTTCGCTCTCATTCATACGGCGCGCCTGCGACCAAATGGGCACGGTTGGGTGCCGTTGCGCAAATAGTTCCGCAACTTGTCCCAAGTAATCGAAGCTGCTGAAAAAAGCCAGGTAGTTGCCAGGCATTTCCGCGTACTGGCGGGCCATGACATCCACGATCGGTCCGAGAGACGCGGCCCGGTGATGAAAACGTGTCGAGATATTCTCAACGACATGCACTGCCAGCTGGCCAGATTGAAACGGCGATGCGACATCGACCCAGCCGGTGCTTACTGGCATGCCGAGCGCATCGCTATAGTAGTGCCAAGGGCTCAGCGTGGCCGAGAACAACGTCGTGGAGTGGGCGAAAGCGAAGCGTGATGCCAGGTAGTGCGCCGGGACGATATTGCGGATGCTGATGGTGGAAATGCCGCGCTCGCTTTGCGCCACGTCGCACAGCGAATGTGCGCCAAACGATTCTGCCAGTCGCGTGAACTGCAGAGCGTCAAAATAAAAGCGCTGCAACGCGGGATCGAGTGGCGTGGCCGACTCTACTAGTAGCTCGGTGACGGCGCTGACCACGGCTTGCAGCGACAAGAGTAATTTGCCAGGCAATTCCGGCAGCACCTGATACGACGCGGCGCTGTCTTTTGACAGTGCGCTCCAGCATCGGCTTGCCTTATCGACTATTTTCCGGAGAAAAGCGGGCGCTGCCGTACGGGCTGCCTGAAGCGCCGCGCGATCGAGTTCGCACGAATACATGGCGCGGGCGCGCGCCACCATATTGTGGGCTTCATCGACCAGCACGCTGACACGCCACTGATTCGCTTGCGCCAGACCGAACAGCATGGCGCCGCCGTCGAAGTAGTAGTTATAGTCGCCGATAATGACGTCGCTCCAGCGGCTCATCTCGCTGCCGAGGTAGTACGGGCAAACGTCATGCTTGAGCGCAACGTCGCGCAGTGCGGCGCGGTCGAGCAAGCGTACTTCGAGCGCGTCCTGGCGCGCAGCGGGCAGCCGATCGTAGAAGCCGCGCGCCAGCGGACACGCGTCGCCATGGCACGCTTTATCCGGGTGCTCGCATGACTTCTCGCGCGATGCAAGTTCCAGCACCCGCAACGGCAAGGCCGGATCACTGGCAGCAATGGTTGCGGCGGCGTCGAGGGCGAGTTTGCGGCCGGGCGTCTTGGCCGCCAGGAAGAATATTTTGTCCAGCTTGTGCCGGGGCGCCGCCTTCAAAGCAGGAAACAAGCTGCCGACCGTTTTGCCGATACCGGTAGGCGCCTGCGCCAGCAAACAGCGCCCCGCGGTATGCGCTTTGAAGATCGTTTCGGCGAGTTCGCGCTGGCCGGGGCGGAAATCGGCATGGGGAAAGCGCAGCGTTTGCAAAGCGGAATCACGAGCGTCCCTGTGCGCCAGCTCCTGTTCGGCCCAGGCGACAAAACGCGTGCACTGGACAGCGAACATCGTCGCCAGTTCGGCGCTGCCGCGTGTTTCGCGCAAGATGGTTTCGTGCTGCGTACCGATATCGAAGTAGACCAGCGCCAGGTGGACCTCCGGAAGGCCGCGGGCAGCGCACAACAGGTGGCCATAGACGCGCAACTGCGCCCAGTGCAGATGGCGGTGATTGTCCGGCATGCGCGCCAGGTCACCGCGATGCGTTTTGATTTCCTCGATCAGATTGTGGTCGGCGTCATACCCATCGGCGCGTCCGCGCACGTGCAGCGGTCCGAAATCGCCGGAGAGCGACAATTCGGCCTGATAATTGCCAGTACGGCGGCTGGTGACGATACTGTGGCCGGCAATGCCTTCCTGCGCGCTGGGGCACGGCGTGAAGCGCAGGTCCAGATCGCCAGCTTTCGCCGTAAATTCACACAATGCACGCACTGCCACAATATAGGTGGCAGGTGCTTGCTCGCTCAAGCTTGCTGCTCCCACTGCAGGTAACACACAGCCACCGGCATCTGGTGCGTGGCGCAGTATTCGATCCAACGCAACTGGTTATCCTGCAATCGGTCTCCAGGGCCCTTGACTTCAATCATGTTGTAGCGCCGTTCAGCAGGCCAGAACTGGATCAGGTCGGGGAAACCCGTGCGGTTGGCTTTTACGTCTTGCAAGATACGCTCACACCATTTCTTCAGGTGGGTGGCGGGAATGCAGTCGAGTGCCAAGGCAAGCAGGCTCTCGTCGAGGCATTCCCAAGCCACGAATGGCGACTGGATTCCACGCTTGGCGGCAAAATTGCGCCAGATCGTCGCGCGGTAGCGTTCGTCATCGAGCTCGGCAAAGCACACCGCGAATACCTGTGCGCGGCGATGGAAGAAGTCGGCGCTGTGCAAATCGGCTGGGCCGCGATGAAAAGGGTGGAAGAACGCGCCCGGAATCGCACTGAAAATCGCCTCCCAGCACAGCAGTCCGAACAACGAATTGATCAGCGCATTTTCGACATAAAAAACGGGGGCGGCGTCGTTGGCCAGATGATCGCGCACCACGCCTTCGACCCACCAGCCGGTGCCCGGCATCGGCAGGCACAGGTCGAGCCGTTCAACCGGGACGTTCTTGCGCTTTGCCGGCTTCACCAGGCCAAGCTTGCGCGCCAGGCGGGGCGCCATGCGCGACAGGTGCTGCCGCTCGGCGTCGCTTTCCGGTGCTTGCAAGGCGGTCTCCAGCAAAGCGTAAGCCCGATGAAATTGCTCATCTTTCTCCAGGACGCGGATCGCGCGGCCGCGCGCGCCCGGAAAGCGGCATTGCGCGTACACGCCATAGGCACCCGGCCAGTCCTGCTGGCGTTCGTAGTGCTGGCCGATCTGGAACAGTAGCTTCTCACGCCGGCTTTCCAGCCAATCGTTGTCGAATGGCTCACGCGGCATCGCCTGCAGGACGCCAGCCGCTGGTTCGGCGTGGGCGAAACGTTCCTTGCAGCTGTGCAGAGCCATGTAATGATCGATATCGCGGCGGCTGCGGAACCCCCGCGATTCCTGGGAGATCTCGACACGTTCGTATTGGAAGACACCGAGGTCGGCCAGCACAAATTCAGTCCAGTCCTGCCGCAAATTGCCAAAGAAGATCAGGCGCAAACGATCACACAAAGTTTTGATCTGAATGCGGTAGGCGCGGCCAATGGTAGGGAGCGCTTCGTCATTGCCCATGCCGCACCACGCCGAGAACGGACGCGGATCGCCGAAAGCCGCCCGGAGGATATCGCGCTGGTCCGCCTTGCGCGCCGCCTTTTGCTGCGGTGCCAGTTCGAACAGGCGTTCCAGTTCGGGTTTGGTCAGCAGGTCGAACAGTTCGTCGAGAGACAATACCGGATCAGTGACAATCCACCCCGTTGGCAGCAAGTCGTGGGCCGCCGCGACGGGACAGCCGATTTCCGGGTAATTCATTTTCGTCGCCCGGAATACCTCGCCCTTGCGCATCACCATGCGAACTAACAACGCGCGCGCAGGCTGCGGCAGGGCAGGGAACGCGGCGATAAAAGCGTGCTCGTCGCCACTCAGCAAGTCGCTGTATCGCTCGACGATCCAGTCAAGGACGCGCTGGAAATTATCCAGGTAATAAAAGGGGTTTTCGAGAACTTTGATCATGAAACGCGGATCGGGCCGATCTGGCTGCCAACTGTGCTTATATACAGTATAGCGCTGTCAGCGTCGTTTACCCAGCCCGGAGCCACATCGACTGCGGTTCATGACACTTTAAGGATTGGTGGATGCTTTGCGGGCGCATCGCCGTTCCATCGTGCGCGCGCACGACGCCGCGGCGTCGAGTTGCGCCTTTTCGTTGGCGTGGGCAGTGTCGTGGATGATGATTGCGGAGAGCAGTGCAACGTCGGTGTCGACCAGCGATTCAGTTGTAGCATCGTCCACGGCAAGTTTGCGTGGTCGCGACGTGGCATTCGGCCGAGGCGTGGAATGCGCCATTGTCACGCCGGCACGTGGCGTGGCGCGGGTAACCTCGGGTGCCGTAGCCTTGATGACAGGAACAGTCGTGGTCTTGGCGCTGGAACCTGTTTCTACCGGAGCGATCGGGGCGCCGCGTGCAATCTGGGGTGCGCCGGATGGCTTCGCCAATGAGGACGGTTTTTCGAGCAGTACCAGCGGCGGCAAGTGACTCTGACTGTGGTCTTGCATGGCTTGCGAGTCTGGTGCCGGCAAGGGCACCATGCGGGGCGCCGGGCTGGATACTTGCTGGGGTGCAGGCGCCGAAGGGAGGGCCCACGGTGACGCGGGATTGATGACCGCCGCGCTGGCCGGTCCCATATCGACCGGTGCCCGTGGCGTTGGCGCAACAGGCAACGTGCCGGTGTTCTGGTACGCAATCCAGGCGACGAACAGCACCAGTAGCAGCACCAGCGCGGCAGCTGCCACATGCCAGGCAGCGCGGCTGCGGTTGCCCAGCGCCTGTCGGACCGAGTCGCGTTCGAGGCGTGCCAGGATGTTGTCGTCGTCAGCAACCCGGCGCCGCCCGCCGGATAACAAATTGGGGCGCGGGGAGCCGTCTTGATTTTCGTCTGTAGGGCGCACGGTGTTACTCCTAAGATTGGGCGTGGAAGTTCCGATTAGAAACAATCTGGAGATTTGGATGATGATTTTTCTCGCCCTTCTTTACCTTTTCGTTGCTTGCACCGGAATTTGGCTGGCTTTTTTTCCATCTGGGCGCGACGCCGTCGCAAATGTGCTGCTTCTGTGGCGGCGTAAGGCCGATCGGGGTGTGTCGAATTGGCATTGGCGCAATGCCCGCCGAATGGATGCTTTGCATGAGGTGGCGCGGGGGATCGTGCATGCACAGGCCCGCTTCCTGCAGCGCAACTGGAAATTTTTCGCGCTCGCGGCGCCGCTGCTCCTCGTGCCGGTGCTGGTTGCTGTCGTGATTGGTTCGCGCAGCACCTTGCCCGCTTACCAGTCCGTTGAGCCAATGCCGGATGCCCAGATTGCCGCCCTTCTCAAAGGAGAGCAACTGGTGCCGCCGGCCAGCCTCCCACCGATGGCCTTCAGCACGCAGGAAGTGGAGCTGGTGCGACCGATGCTGGCCAGCGCCAGTCGCAACTGGGGTTTGCTGCATCCGGATTTTAGTCAGCGGCTGCTGATGATTTTCAAGATCATGAAAGAGAAGCACGGATACGACATGGCTATCCTGGAAGGGTACCGCAGCCCGGCGCGCCAGGACATGCTGGCCAGCATCGGTGGACAGGTGACCAATGCGCGCGCATTCCAGAGCTGGCACCAGTACGGGCTGGCGGCAGATTGCGCGTTTTTGCGTGACGGAAAAATCGTGATTTCCGAGAGAGATCCGTGGGCCATGCGTGGTTACCAGCTGTACGGTGAAGTGGCGGAATCGCTGGGGATGACATGGGGCGGACGTTGGAAAATGATGGATTTTGGCCACACCGAGTTGCGGATGCGCGGTGTTATGCAGCGCGCATCCGACCCCGGCTGATACGGCTGACACGGCCGACACACGCGGCGACGTTTGCGTTCGCTCAAATTTGGCGTACGGAAACAGTGCCAACATTGCCCGCAGGACTTTTCTGAAACCTCCTGTAGGCGTTCCCATCATGTCTCGACTCTGGCAATTCCTGACCAACAGCCGCGTGTTGGGCGTGATTGGTCTGGCCGCGTTGGCGGCCTTTTTGTTTCTTGGTACGGAAAGTCTGGAAGTGGCGGCCATCTGGGCCGTCGTGGCCGCCGCGGCGCTGCTGCTGGGCTTGGGCGTGTTCTGGCTGGTTCGGCTTGCCTGGCGCAAGCGCGCTGCCGCCAGGTTGGGCGCGCTGGTGCTGGGACTCGGTGAGGGCGGGGACACAGGTTTTGACGCCGGCGGCATGCAGCCCGTCCGCGACGACGTGGCAGTGCTGCGCAAAGGGATGCTCGAAGCAATCGCGACCATTAAAACCTCCAAGCTGGGATTGACCCGCGGGGCTGCGGCACTGTATGAACTGCCTTGGTACATGGTGATCGGTAACCCTGCCGCCGGGAAAAGCAGTGCCATTGGCCATTCCGGGCTCACCTTTCCTATCCCGGGCAGCAAGGCGGTACAGGGCATAGGCGGCACCCGCAACTGCGACTGGTTTTTTACCACCGACGGTATCCTGCTCGATACAGCTGGACGGTACTCGGTGTTGGATGGCGACCGTGCGGAATGGTTCAGTTTTCTCGACCTCCTCAAGCGCCACCGCAAACGCGCTCCCATCAATGGCATCCTGATCGCGGTCAGCGTGGCCGAACTGGCCAAAGGTGCGCCGGAAGCGTCGCTGGAACTGGCCAAAAACCTCCGCACCCGCGTGCAGGAACTCACCGAACGCCTCGGCGTCTATGCACCGGTGTATGTGATTTTCACCAAGGTGGACCTGATCGCCGGCTTTGCCGACTTCTTCCATGATGCCGACCCTGTCGAGCGCTAGCGCACATGGGGCGCGACCTTGCGCTACAACCGGCGCAGCAGCAGCGTCGACGTGCTGGGCTTCTTCGATCAGCATTTCGATGAATTGCACGACGGCTTGAAGGAGCTCAGCCTCGCCAGCATGGCTGGCAACCGCAGCGCACGGATGCGTCCGGGCGTGTTCACGTTTCCGCTCGAGTTTGCGTCGCTCAAGCTACCGCTGCGGGCTTTCCTCGCCACCTTGTTTGAAGAAAATACCTACCAGTTCAAGCCGGTGTTTCGCGGCTTCTATTTCACCAGCGCGTTGCAGGAAGGCGCATGCGAGAACCTGTCCAGCCAGCGCGTGGCATCGCGCTTCGACCTCAAGCTGCGGCAAACGGGCGCCAGTGAAACAGTCGAGCAATCGGGCTACTTCCTGCTCGATTTGTTCCGCAAGGTCATCTTTGCCGACCGCGACCTGGTCAAGCGCTACGCCAGTCCGACCAGCACACGCCTGAAGTACACCGTGTTTTTTGCTGCCACCATCCTGCTCGGCTGCGCGCTCGGTGGCTGGAGCTGGGCGTACGTCAGCAACCGCCAGCTGGTGGCGAACGTGCAGGCAGATCTCGACAAGGTCTTGAAACTGCAGGAAAAACGCAGCGACCTGCAGTCACGCATGGAAGGGCTCGACATACTGCAGGACCGCATCGAACAGTTGGCCCAGTACCACGAAGACCGGCCGCTGATGCTGCGCTTTGGCCTGTACCAGGGCGACACGCTCGAACGCAAACTGCGCGACGAGTATTTTGCCGGCGTGCGCGAGGTAATGGCCCAGCCGGTGGCCACTGCCCTGGAAGCGGTGCTCGGAGAAATCATTGCCAACCCGGCCCAGCTCGATGCGGCTGCCGGCGCCACGCAGACCAGCATCACTGACAATTACAACGCCCTGAAAACGTACCTGATGCTGGGCGATAAAACGCGGGCCGAGCAGGGCCATCTGAACGACCAGCTGACCCGCTACTGGCGCGGTTGGCTCGACGTCAACCGGGGCACGATGCCGCGCGAACAGATGATCCGCAGCGCCGAGCGGCTGTTGACCTTTCACCTGTCGCACATCGACGATCCGGCCTGGCCGCAACTGCAGTTGAAGCTGAGCCTGCTCGACGGCGCCCGTGAAAACCTGCGCCGTGTGGTGCGCGGCACGCCGGCGCGCGAACGCGTGTATGGCGACATCAAGGCGCGCGCCGCCACGCGCTTTCCAATGATGACCGTGGCGCGGATCGTTGGCGAACAGGACCAGGGGCTGATTGTCGGCAGCCATGCGATCAGCGGCGCCTTTACCCGTGACGCATGGGAGAAATATGTTTCGCAAGCCGTGCGCGATGCCGCCAATGGTGAATTGCGCAGCAGCGACTGGGTACTGAAAACGGCGTCGCGCGACGACCTGACGCTCGAAGGTAGTCCGGAGCAGATCCAGAAAAATCTTACCGACCTGTACAAGGCGGAATATGCGCGTGAATGGTCGAAGTTCGTGCAGGGTGTGTCGATCAGCGACCTAGCCGGTTTCGAGGCGAGCGTGCAGGCAATGAATCGGCTGGGTGACACGCAGGCCTCGCCGATCGCCAAGCTGCTCAAAACGATTTACCAGGAAACGTCATGGGATAACCCGGGCGCCCCACGTGCCGAAATGGGCGCCGTGCAGAAAGGATTGGTGGCGTGGGTCAAGGAGGTGATCCTGCGCCGCGCGCCGAGCGAAGCGCGGGTGGTCTACGATGCAGTCGATCCTTCCAGGGCCGCTCCTGGCACGCTGGGTACCATCGGCCGCGAATTTACTGGCGTCGCGCGCCTGGTGGGCGTGCGCGACCGCGATGCGTCGCTGATGACTGGCTACCTCGACGGCCTTGCGCGCCTGCGCACCCGCCTGAACCAGCTGAAGAACCAGGGCGACCCGGGCCCGGGCGCGAAGCAGTTCATGCAGCAGACACTCGAAGGGAGCGGCTCGGAACTGGCCGACGCACTGAAATATGTCGACGAGCAGATGCTGACCGGGATGAGCGACGCCCAGAAACAGGTGCTGCGTCCGTTGCTGGTGCGTCCGCTGATGCAGACCTTCGCGATGATCGTGCTGCCGTCCGAATCAGAGCTCAACAAGACGTGGCAGGTGCAGGTGGTCGAACCGTTCCGCAAGAACCTGGCCGACAAATATCCATTCGCGCCGGGCTCGAAAGTTGAGGCGACCAACGGGGAAATCGGCCAGGTCTTCGGTCCCGAAGGCGTGGTGGCCAAGTTTGTCACAGCGTCGATGGGGCCGCTGGTGGTGCGCCGGGGCGACGTGCTGGCCGCGCGCACCTGGGCCGATATCGGCATCACGCTGGTGCCCCAGGCAGTCGAAAGTTTCCCCGGCTGGATCGCGCCGCTGTCGGCCAATGGCGTGGCCACCGCCAATGGCCCGCAGACGGTGTTCCAGCTGCAGCCGCTGCCGGCGCCTGGCACCACTGAATATACGGTGGAAGTCGATGGCCAGCAGCTGCGCTACCGGAACACGCCACCGGCCTGGACCAACATGGTCCATCCTGGCCCGCAGGGTGCGCCGGGCGCGAAGATCAGCGCCGTCACGTTCGATGGCCGCACGGTGGACATCTTCAACGAGCCGGGTCAATTTGGCCTGCAGCGCATGATCGAAAGCGCCAGCAAGACCCGCAAGGGCGACCGCTGGTTCGAGCTGCGCTGGAATGTCGGTGGCGTCGCCGTCGCCGTCGAACTGAAGATCGTGAGCGACGCCACCAGCAACGGCAACGGCAACAATTCTCCGCAGGGGCGGGGTTTTGCCGGGCTGCGCCTGCCTGACGCGATCGTGGGACGGGCGCTGGCCGCGCCATCGTCCACGCCCACGGCGCCCGGGTCTGCACCCCCGGCAGTTGCAGCCACGGCGCCGGTGCGCGCTGTCGCCACGCTGGCCGGGAGCAATCCGTGATGCGCACGTCCGTTCCCGCCCAGATCGGCTACTTCGGCAAACTGCCAGCCTGCGCCGACTTCGTCAAGAATGTGCATGACCTGGCTGCCGTCGAAGTGCTCGACGACTGGATGGCCAGCGTGATGCGCCTGCTGCCGACCAGCGCGCGCTGGAAACTCAATTACGATGCGATGCCACCGGTCAGTTTTGCGTTCCTGGGCGCCGCGCGCCGCCACGCGCTGGTCGGCCACATGGTCGCCAGCCGCGACCTCTCGGGGCGGCGATTTCCATTCCTGCTGATGTGCAGCCTGGACCTGACTGAGCCCGCCGCCTTCATCGCCAGCGCACCGTTGGCATGCGAAGCGATGTGGGACTACAGCGCAGCGGCTGCAGGCGAACTCCTGGCCAGCCTTGACCCTGCCCTGCAGTTGCAGGCGGTGCCGGTGGCGCAGGTGGCGATCGACGGCACGCTGGCCGCCGAGGGACTGGCGCGCTTCATGGAGACCGCGACGATCGGTGCGCTGGGCGGCCTGCTGCGCCAGTCAGGGGCGCCCATCGATTGTGCGCGCCTGATCCTTGCCCTCGGGTTGCTGCTGCAGCCGATCATGCAAAGCCAGCCGGCCGACTTGAATAAAAGCGTCGTGCTGCCGTTGCCCCGCGATCCGCTGCAGCGCAACCGCGTCGCGGCGTTCTGGCTGGCGCTGACTGCGCCGTTCCTGCACAGTGCATCGGTCGACATCGCGCTTTTCATCACCCGCCTGGAAGACCAGCCGGTCCTGATACTGGGGTCGTGCGATACGGCCGCTGAAACGTTGCGCGCCATCATCGATCCGCTGGCCGCGGCGGAACAGCAGATCAGCTTTGCCAACACCCGGTGGATCGACGAGCAATTGCGTACCGACGTCGACATGCGCAAGCTCGCCAGCTACCTCGGCGGCGCGCAGCTGACGTTGAAAATGGCGCGCGACCTTTTC
>Ga0265780_10002271_pt1 | contig 26283 bp, 33 predicted proteins | sample P1T30metagenome_FD_192432 | JGI IMG/M metagenome (GOLD analysis project Ga0265780, IMG submission 192432) | Plant litter microbial communities from East Loma Ridge, Irvine, California - P1 T30 | ecosystem: Environmental > Terrestrial > Plant litter > Unclassified | place: USA: California...
GGTGTAGAGGTGCGGGATTGGTGGGGTGCGGTGTGGGAGTTGGGAGTGTAGGAGGGCGGCGCGCGTGGATTCTGTGGGTGTGAGGTCCGTGGCGAAGGTTATTATGTAGACGGTTGGGGTTGGGGGGAGGGGGGTGTGGTAGGAGTAGGAGGGTGGATAGTGGAGGGGAGGCTGGGAGGATTGGTGGGGGGATTGGTGGGCGTGGGTGTAGTAGGAATTTGATCGTGGTAAACTGGTTCGTTGAGGCGGAGTAGAAGAACGATATCTTTCTCGGTGGTGGAGTTGGGAGTCGTATTCGAAGGAGTGGGAGTAGGTGGCGTATTGTTTCTTAGGCATTTTGTCGCTAGTTTCGTGATGGCGTAAGGGGGGTCGAGGCGGTATGTATCTGCTCTCCCTCTCCCTTTCCCTTTGTCTTCCTCTATCCCGTTCTCTTCCTCTATCTCTGTCCCTCTCTCGATCTTTCTCCCTCTCCTTCTCCTTCGCCCTAACACGTTCCCGTTCCCTCTGCCTCTCCTCCTCCGCAATCCTCACCGTCCTGCTCGACGTCCCCTGAGCAGGCGGAAGATCGAAATGAACGTGTCGGCCCTCCATCTTCTTGAGACTGCTCTTGCGCGGTGGTTTTTCTGGCTGCTGTGTTTGAACTGGTTTGACGTATCTCCAGTATTCTGTTTGAGAGGGTCGGTATGAAGTGTTCGGTCTGTACGAAGTGCTTGGTCTGTGAGATGTGCCGGGTCGTGCGTACGTGGTTTCGTAGTAGGAATTGTAGCGACGTGGTTCTGTGTACGGGTAAGGTCTGGACATGTAAGTTGTGTCGTAGGATCGCGAGGTGAGGTTGTGCAGGTAATGGGGAGGATGTAGGTAGGTGTGTGAGTGGTGGGAGGGAGGTGCGGAAGTGTAGCGGTACATGGTTGTCCTTCCCCGTCTTCATGCCTTTTGCGGTTGCAGTAGAGTGAGTTACTTCTCCTTTACGCGATGCGTATATCTACAGAGCCATGATAACGTAGGTAATGATATTGGTGATGTAGGTGACAGACGTTGGCGAGAGATTCAAAGTTCTTCGCGTAGGTTGATGGTAGTACGATACTCATAGTATGGCGTTCGCGCTCCGTGCTGCGAGCATGCCGATAGGCAGTCGAAGCTCGTGGGAGTCACAGTCGCACAGAACGACATGGCGTTCCTGCTTCCCCACACTGCCATGTGTTGGATGCGCATTGCACTTGCCAAAGCTGAGGTTCGGAAATAGAAATTGAGGTATGGGAACGTGACTAGCACGGGTATATAGTTGCTATGAAGCTATTGCGATTTTGACAACTTGGTTTAGGAGTGGAATCAGAAGTGGTGATGGGACTGAGAGAAGACTTGCAGTGGTCGGCCGTTGATGACTTTAGGAAGTGACGATTGGTGAGATGACGATATGGTTCACAGACTGGAGGAAGGAACTACCAACCTTGGAAGCAGCTACCTCATTGTATGCGCATTCTCCAAAACCTCTTCTTCTCTTTACGTGCTCTTTCCTCTTACGCCAAACAGAAGTCTAGTGGATATGTCTACGCCACATCACCATGGCCTCTTCAGTTGGGCTGCCGCCATTGTGGATTTACAGACTCGATCACTAATCTTCTCATCGAGTCTGCCTACCACAGACTTCTCGTTGCAGCCATCTCGAAATTCGCAACGACTTCGAAACGAGTTTACAATTCAGTACGTCTCGCGTCTAGTCAAGCTTTCTAACAGTGGGTCATCGGCCTCTCTACTGCACGACATCTGTCTGACTCCGCCACACATCCTCGCTTCCACAACAACCCACGAGGATCCAGGACTGCAGTTTCGCAATGTGCTCAGTTCCACATTTCGTCGCTTGCGTTGGGCATCACCACAGTCAGAACGACTTAGCCTTGGCTTTGGATGACTTGCTTATGATGTGCGAAGCGGTCCCGGCGTATAAGCCGTGTATTGGCATCTCGGCCGTATCTCACAATGTGCGGTCCGTCTTGAGGCCGGCCTTGATCGTCCGTTGGGCATCAAGGTACCATGTCGGCGTCCTCGCACGGCTCGCTGACCGCTGCGACGACCCGGACGAAACTCCAGCTGCAGGTGTTCAGGGCACTGTCGCTGTCGACAAGCGAGGTGTTGTGATTGCCTTGACTAGTCGATGCGAGGCATCGCGAGGTCGCTCATGCTTGAGCAGATTTCGCCATCGCGAAAGCCCCACCAGGTCCCTGCACTGTCTCGAACATCGACAGAAGCCGTGTCTCGTTATGTGGATATCACATATTGTGCATGCGCGGTGCAGGCATACCGCTGCGCTCAAGGCTCCGAAGTTGCGGTCTGACAGATCCGGAACCGCTGAGGGGTCCGACGTTGTGTAACGAGCTCCTTCGAAGGGTAACCCGGACAGCACATAGCAAAAGCTGCGAATATGCAAACCGATTTCTTGAAAGTACGGCCGAAAAACCATGGCATGGACAAGCTCTATTGGAACGAATGAGGCTAACGATTGACAAGGTCTCTGATTGAATTGGAAGGACAAGCCGCATCGTCTCATCATGCCATGTAAACTGAGAACTGACACAGTCTCCTCAACACCATGCACGACACATCTCTCGGACCTCTTGTCGTGAAGAAATCCGAGCGTCATCAGTGGAAGGGCCGAGTTGTATCAGCCGTTCGCTTGCGCCTTCGATCCTCTTTGGGGCTCGTCGCGATACGTGCACGAACAAGAGGTTCGTCACCGAAATGTGCCCGACAGCCGCTGCTCAGCGCACAAGCAGCAGTCACTGCGAAAGTACAAGTCGTACCGAAGCCGGGGAGATCATGACCGAGATTGCACGCTCGATGAGACGCGCAAAGAAGACGCTCAGAACATTCCAGGGTGTCTTCACTCTACTCCGCCCGTACAGGTTCTCCACTGTATGCGCGTTTCGATGTTGCAGCTAGAGCTGGGTCAGGGGCCCCTCCCGCACCGGATACCACTATCTGCACCCCAGACCCTAGCTGCTTACCGGCTATCGTCACCAAAGTGGCATGCCGGAGAACGTCTCCAAGTCGCCATGCAATTGTTTGCGATAAGCAATCGTCGACAGGAATCGGAGTCAAAAGGCCCTATCGTGCATACTCAACACTCACCACCCACCGGTGTACATGCAGCATGCCAGCTGAGACAATGTTAATAATAGGCGCATAATGCGCATCTTGCATTTCCCTCACCTATGAACCGTTGCGGGGTATCCCGTTACAATTTCGGCTGCAGTAACGCGGTAGGTGGCCTTTCCTGTGGGAGCTGCCTCTAGCCGATGCGTTGCCTGTCTAATCGGTGAGGGAGCAAACGTTCGATTGGCGAAGACTCAGTCAGCGGGAAAGCACAGCGCGGTTGGTGTTACTTTTCTTGTCAACGTTTCGCCTGCGTGGGATACTGATTCGACGACCGGTGTTGCGACTGCATGTGCTGTTGGGGTTGATGGCCTGGATGGGGACTTGGCTTGCAAGGCGGATCTGAGCACATCTTCCTGTCACACTGCTAGTAACGCCTTGGAGATCCTACCGACGCGGCTACCGTTGAGGGAGCCTCACTTTCTCAAGGCTAAAGGCGAGCTTGGTGGTTGTGTCATGTACCTTCTCTTTCGCTACACAGGGCTGCCCGTCGGTGTGATACGTCCGCAGTCGCGGTCCACGGGTTACTCGGGGACGCGAAAGCGATGTCTGTATGGGGTTGTGGGATCTGCGGGTATCTCCTCCGCCCGCCTTCCACACGCCTACCCATCTTGGCAACTGCCCAGGTGTCAACATCAGAGATATCCGCATCAAAGGACTTTGTATGGCCGGGTCGTTGTACCGGTGAAGTTGCTGAATATAGTCGAATACGAGTGCAAACAAGTTTGACTCTTGTCTAGACCCACGCGCGCGCCTACTCCGAGTATATACACAAAGTATAAAGAAGAAAAAGCAACCGCGAAAACACGTGCTAGGTTACCCAGGTGTGTAAACCTAATCGTCGAGTCGCGTCTAGCGTACAATCGGCATCGACAACCGACATAATCACATCATTCGACATCACCGGCAGCATGAGTCGGATTTGCCTCAAGAGTCAAAATACGATGTCGCACGCGCTACAAGCCTGTCGTACTCCTAGCATGAGGCATCAAGGTCTTCGGCGACTGCGAGACAAGGTATGGCAACCACGCGCCCCCCAGGAAGCTGAAGTTGCCGATGGAAAGCGAATGTGCCGCAACCTTATCCCGTCTGGCAGCACCACCCGTGACAAGTTCACGCAACGGAGTCTCCTCCGCAACACCCCAATGACGCCCTTTTCCAGCTCATTTCCCAGCATTTTGAACCAAAGAAATGCTCGTTGCTGCCCAACGTTGCTTCACCGTATCAAACTCTACTCGTACTCCGTGCCATGTTCGCCGTTTCTAGGTGTGTGCCTCGGGACCCGTGGGACATCGCCGTCTACTGCTTTGTCAAGTTTATCAAATGATGAAATTTCCCTTGACCGCTGCACAGGCAATGGAGAAAGGTCCGATGACTGGCGGAAAACAGGTCACTTTCAGCAATGATGCATGATCGACAGGATACAGTGCACTTTGCAGTAGACGCTGCGCGAAGTAGATGAATAGGAAAAGGAGTCCATGCAGCAGGACTGCGACTTTGGAGAGTGCAGCATACGCGAATGGGAAGAAGGAGTTGTACGTTGCGACCTCCAACACGTACAAGGTTACCCCAAATGATCGACGTGCCTGCACCCGGCAACCAGCGCATCAGCATCTTACTCATGCACACATTGTCCAACACGTACGATATGCCAGACAATTCCGAACATCAACCGCAGCACGCGCTCAGTAAACATCTGTCGCAACAACTCCCCAGCCTCCCTGCCAAAAATAATCTCGTACGAGAATCCACCTTCACCGCACCCTCCTTAGTCGCATCCATAGTGTAAGCAAGTACAGTAGTACGTACATCGACAAGCCGAGCCCCTCCAAAACCCGGCACCAAGTCCGGTACGTCACCTCATCCCGCCGTAAAGCTTCCGAGCAGCGTCCCACTCTAGCTTGCAACGGAGCACGTGGGTACCGTAACTAGCACTAGCTTCAACACCCGTCATCAATAACTTCTGTCTTGTCTCTGCTGCTAGTCCAACTTTCGAGGCTTCAGGGTCCGCGCTACTTCTGATCGTCTTGACCGGAACCCGCCGTCACGTTTTTTTCTGCCTTCGCACGCTTCGCACTACAAGCTCGCTCGAGCCGCAGGTAGCGCCGGGGGGGATTGGGGATCAGTGTCGATTGTGCAAGCACGCCAGGGACAAGTACGTCTGTCAACGTTGCTAGTGAACCAGATTCTGCGTGCAGTAGCTCCGCGTAACCATATTGGATGTTGGAGGGTGCTGTTCTCTGCTTTTTTGGCGTGATTTATTGCCTATTTGGGCAGACGTTGGAACTTGCCAGGCGGTTAACCTTGATAGAGAGCGATGCATGATAGTTTCTTTAGTCAGATAAAGGGTTCACAGTCGTGCAGTAAACATGACAACATGTGCCGCTCCCCGTCGTGCGGATACGTTTTCCGCCGTCATTATTGCTGTTGTTGCGGTGAGGGAAAAGCCGCTAAGTCGTTGGTCATGAGCATTTTATTGCGAACACGAAAGCGAAGTCGCAACGGGGTTAATCAACAACGAGAAGCGGTGAAAATATGACTATTTCAAGTTATTCATTCAATTCGCCTTGGGACTATGCAGGTGGTATCGCATACGGCAGGTGCGTTTGGCAATTGTTTAGTCTAGGTTCGTAGGTTTACCCGCCCGTGTCATATGCTCTTTGCTTCTTTTTTTTCTACGTGCGATGAGGCGCCCTCTTTCCATGCAGAGGGGGAGCACGTTGATCGCGTAGTACATACACACCTTTTTTGAACAACCCACTCACACTCTTTTTTGTAAGGAAAATGGACTTGGAGATTGAGGCGTTATATACTGATTTACTTGCATTGCATTGCATTTTGCATTTGAGGCTAATTGGGCAGCGACTAGAGATCGTGGGTTTGGACTTGGTATGCAGGTTGGATGTTGCGCATATTGATACCCTTTCCGGAAACCCTGGGTTCCGTTAGATGTAGCAGTAATAATAGGATCATGAGAGATCGTATGATGATTATTCGTGCATGTAACGGAGTTACCCTTGACGTCCAAGACATCTGTTGTTGCTTCTTCTTTGCCTCTGTGAAAGTACCGGTCGCCCGAACCACCGCATCTGTATACGTCCCTTGAAATGCTCGCGCCGCATAATCGACAGCAGGGATAATGCGCGACTGCAAGATAGAGTTTGCGATACAGTTTGAGACAGAGCCATGGTATTGGAATCTGTCTGATCGGTGTGAGATAATCATCAATCAGATTATTACAAACAATTACTACCGTGATATGTGACACTTGGGGGGCGGGCGGCGGCGGTAGAGCAAAAGTCGGCGAACCGCAGCCAGCCCGCACGAGCGAAACGGCTGAGGCGCTGCACCCGTGCGGACCAATCTCTCCCATTCCCAAGCCGGAGCGGGGCGTGCGACGCCACAGTATTAGACCGAGGAAGTGCCGTTAGTGAGCACACGAAACACGGTCATCTTGCAGGCTGTTCGCTATACGGCTTGCGACATGAAAAAGCGACCATCCAAAGCCGTTGGGTGAGAGCCACGGAAAGAAAGGCCGCGGACCTATAGATCAAAGTTCCACCATTGCATGAACGGTATGCTCGAGGGTCCGGCTGCGAAAAGCAAAGTGAAATGGATGGGATTGCAAATGCGACGCGGGCCCGATACATTGTGATTATTGCGACAAAGCGACAGGGTTGTGGGTGCTGTGGCTTGGACCTAGAACCCAAGATCTCCTAACTCGCGAGCTCTAGCGTGCATCGATGTAGATGCGCTCCGACGTCCGACTCCACACCACCCTCCACAAACGTAGCATAGACCCCTAGTCTGATCGGTGAACGATGACGGGGAAGGGAGGGGAAAACGAGAAAAAGTCCCTGGGTATACCCATATCAGTGGTCCGGCGTGCAGTGGTGTGAGGAAAAGAAAAAGTTTAGTTGCAGTTGAGAAAACTTGCTCCGTCCCCGCTACCAAGCCTTGGGCGGACGTGTGTGCATACAGCGGGTAACTTGGGTTAATCCAGAGATACGCGAGAACAAGATCTGAGACGCAAAGGAAAAGAGGGAGGAAATGATGGATTCCGAAATGCTTAGTTTCAGCGCTAGCCGCCCAATGATGATGATAGATAATTCCAGAGTCCAAAGGAAAAGAAGCCTTCCGTTTCGTTGCCGTTCGCGTGTGCGGTTGTTGCTGCGCATGTAACAATGCGTTTCGCTCTCTCTCTAACAATAAAAAGCTGTCCTGATCGACGTGGGTGGTGGGAATAAAACAGAGGCGAGATTGATGGAACCCAAAAAGCAAATATATAAATGTCCAGAAAGAATGTTACGTGCAGCTGCTGCGGAGTCTACTCATGCAAGTCATCATGCACGTTCAGATCGGTATCGGCCCGCTCACCAGATAATGGCGCGTGTCGGATGGCGGTTCAGATCGAGGGTAGCTGCCGTGTGCAGGAGATACGGAGATACATCGTCGGATGGGAGCGCAGGGCGGGAGTCGTCATGCCAATGCGCCTCGCCGATGTTGGATATGTCGTCATGATATTGATTGCTTCATTCGAGACCCTGTTGCCTCTGGACGTTTTTGAGGATTTCGAGATCCATGCGGAGGATGGGCGAGTTTTGCGCCACATCGCTAATGACAGCAATCGTGCGGCGGAATAGGGCGGCGAGGTTGGCCTTGGTGAGCCAGGTATTGCTGGGTAGCAGGGGGTATAATTTGGATTTGTAGACCGAGGCTAGGACGAGCATGTTACCGAATTGCCTGGGGTATGTGTTAGTTAACATGCCAAGTCAATAATCTGATGCAAACTTACGCGTGGAGTGTGCCGAAGACGTTGGTGACGATAAGCCTCTTCTTGCGCGTGGGTTGGAAGTATTCGTATGTGCTGCCTGGCTCTTCGCCTACGCGATCGAATGCGATGGTACTCCGGATAGCGGCGTCGATACATTGGCAGGCGATCTTGATAATCTTGTGCTGGTCTTCGCTGAGGTCAACCATTTGCACGTTTCGATTTGTAGCCGCACTTGGATAAGGCGATGGCGAGTTATGCTGCGCAGCACCGGTCGTGCCTGGAGGGGGAGGCGGGAACTCGAGCGTGTGACTCGCGAGCTTGAGGTAGGGTCGCAACATCATGTATAGGCCACCATAGTACTTGGCGCGTACACGAGCAATGTTGAGATCTGTCGAGGGTAACTCGTCGTCCGACCAGGCCAGTTCCGGTGTGAGCAGCTTCCGCCAACCTTCCAGTATTTCCTTGTGGGTAAGTGCGTGATGAGCAACCTCCTTGAAGCTGGTAGGGTCAAAGGTCATGCGGCCAGTGGGGCCGTATAGAGCGTTATGCGCTACGTTGAGGACAACTCGTAGGAATGTTTGCGTGGAATACAGCTTCATCATCAAGTCTTGCCTTGGGCCTGCGCGTACTTCCACCTCTTGCTGCGCGAAGTTGCTATCCTGGTCTTGCAAACAACTCTCGTTGACGCCTTCGGGGTACATGATCTCGCTTTGATGTGCAGAAATGCCGGAAGGCGGTAAAGTGCTCATCTCTGCCAGAATATCACTAGAAACTGTCAGCAAATGATGAGCCTATTCAAACGAAAATACTCACGATTCCAGTTGGAGAGCTGTCCAGTAGACACACATCACCAGGTTGAGTCTGTATCTCTCCTTGCCGCTCCATGTATGTCTTCGGTCGCTATTCTGACGGAGTAGCTTGCTGTAGTCGGCCTTGATGAGAACCAGGGCGATGCGACACGCGTTGTTGATCCAGCTCCAACTTTCCAGTACTCGAGCATACTGACTGAGGAACAGTGCAGCTAGGAGATTAGCTTGCGCATGCGCGACAGTGTTACCTCCTTGTTGGTTTCCTAGGATATCGGTGGCGTAGGCATAGTAGGCCATGCCAGGTAGTAGGTCGATGTTCCTGGGGCGATTTTCATCGGAGGTCTCGCTGGTGAAACTGCCGCCATTGGGATGTGGAGATTCTCTAAAGGTTCCCCATTCGTTGACGTATGGATGCCGGTCGTTCTTCGGCGCGGGCAAGGGATCTGTGTGAGCGCAGACTTTACCAAGAGCAAGCACGAGCAGTACAATCGCGTTGCGCAGAGACCTCTCGATCTCGCCGCGACCTGTTGCTAATCCTCCCTCGAAGTTGCTCTCCGAGTGTTTTCGCTTTACGCCATGGACAGGAGCAGGCGAGCGGGGGTTCATAGGCCTTGCATCAGGACTATATTGATCGCTGAAGTCCTTGAACATGCGCCTGAGCTTGGTCTCGTTCATGAACGGGTGGAATATGTGCATCGTCTCCATGTAGGACCTGAGCAACTCGAACATGACTGGGCGCGAGAAGTCGGGCCGACCATCTGAGCCAAGCCCGTTGCTAGTGGCTTGCCGCGGCTGATGGGGGAAGTACTCTCGAGGTGTGCCGATCGGAGTCTTTACGGAACCGGCATCTGGAGAAAATGGATAGCCCCATAGGCCTTCTTTGCCAGGTGCTGGTGATGCGGCTTCGGAGTCGTTGCTGCTCTCCGGGCTTCCGGGTCCCTGCGCTCCGTCGTTTAGGTCTTGGCCCTCGCCAACACCCCAGACGCGCAACAGACCGCGATCCTGCTCAAGCTGCATCGGGTAGTCCGAGACTTCACGACCGTTGTCCATTAGCCTTCGTAGATAAGGAATACCTTGATAGAAGATGCTCATTTGCTGCCATTCATCGAGCAGCTTGTGCGCAGGTGTGGTGTGGTCACCTTGCAGACCGGTCTGTTCCTTGGGACTGGTTTCAGTGGCATGGCTGCGGTCTGTCCTTACACTCTCGGCTGGTGTGGCCGGTTGCTGGGGAGGTGGCGCGAACTGAGACTCCTGCTTGATGGATGCCGATGCTTGTCCGCCCAAAGGCGACATCATGTTCGAGTGAGGAGCGATGGGAGACTCCATCTTCAGGTTGCTGTTGACCCGGCCCATGTGTCCTCTTCCCTGTATGGGAGTAGGCCATCTAGATGTGCCGTGCTCTCTCGGGGGTGCTGAGAAAGAAGCTACGGGCGAAGCGTGATTCGACATCATCTCGTGGTCTCGCGGCTGTGGGAGCCGGCTCTCAACACTGGATTTCCAGCCGTTGAACTGGTCCACGAACTGCGACAGGACTTCAGATATGCTGTTAACGCTTTCTTGAAGTTGCATCATGCTTCTGTCTTGCCTAGGGTGGGTCAGCGATGAACCAAAGGGGGGAGGGAGCAACGCACTTGGGTGGCGGGACGTCCTTGTACTGGCAGTCGAAGTTGTTCTCTCTGCAGAACTGGCACGGTCGTGCTTCGTCACACTTTTGCTTTCGCGAACGGCAGTGGTTACACGCTTGGGTGGCGCGCACCTGCTTTCGCCGTATCTGTTGCGCGTTTCCATAGTCGTTCATGTACGGAGTCTGCGCGTAGGGCGTAGCAGGAGCGGCATACTGCTGCTGGACAGGTGGTGGAGGCTGGACATGATATGGCGGTCCGTTGGGGTGTGATGGACTTATGGCGTGGTTGTATCCATTTGGTATGCTGCCATTAGGGCGATGCTCGTGGTTGATTGCCCACGGCTGGTGGTGGCCGCCATGCTCCATGGGAGTCTGACTTTGAGACTTGACGTCGACACTGATACTGACGCTGGTGGACCGGGAACTGTGTTGCTCTGGCGCAGTGGTTGTCTGAGGTGTGAGTGGGGGACGGTAGCTGTTGATTCGGTCCTGGGGGATCGTCACAGGCGATGCTCCAGTAACGCCATTGGAATGCTGACGAGGTGAGGGTATGTTCCGTGGGTCCGCAAGGGCACGAATATCAGATGGCGGAAGGGATGGTGAAGGTAGTGGTCCGGGATAGCCTTGAACGTGAGAAGGGTACTGGGCAGATGGAACCGGTAAGCCGTGAGGACCGTAGGGCGGAGACGCCTGGACCAAAGTGGGATGGGATGGAGGTCGAGTGGGTTGGGTATGAGGCGGTGGAGGAGGGGGTGGAAATCCGTGGCCGTTATACTGCGGATGATCAAGATTGCCGGAGCCCAAACGAGCTCTCTTAGACTGGCCGGGCGCGTCAGGATCAGCCATCCTTAGATATGCCAGACGGAATCCGCTATGGCCATGCGGCTATGTATGACAGCGACTACTGGGCAAAACGGATGGTCCCAGGACCACCAAACGGCAAAAGCCAGGAAGGTCGCGGGGGGTGGGCAGGTGGTGGAGAGGGCGGCCTCGGCAGTCGCAGGGTCAGGAAAAGACCAATTCGCCAGAGTCAGCGAATGGGAAGTCAAAGATGATTTGCAGATGACAGCCCAACCCGCGTCATCGCCTGGAAGAGGGGAAGAGTTTGGAAAGCGTCGCAGGGCAAGTGCTCGGAGGCCAGAGTGGGATGCAGGACGGGAGCTTTCCTATGCCGCGTGCGCGAAGAAAGGACCTAGCCTTGGGCAAGACTCTCTTACCATGGAGCCGGAGACAACTATCCGAAGCAGGTAAGGCCCAAATAGCTGAGTCGCGGACGGTCTATGCTGTCGACGTTTGCTGGCTTGGTCGGCGAAAAGTGGCGCTATTAAGACCGGGCCGTGCGAACGAAGGGGCCAGGGCGCAATCACAAGAGGCGCGAAACTAAATCAGTCGCAAAAAGGAACAGCTCAAAGCGAGACGCGACGGGGGGCGGGAGGCGGGTCAGCGCTGGGTCAGGCACACTGGCGGTGGTGGAGGGTAGCAGTGCGAGTTAGCCGTGGTGACGGTTGGGGTTATGGCGGGCGATGGGCGTGTCGGGAGGGGAGAACACCATACCGAAGCCTGGAGAGATGGACGAGGATGCAAAGGCGGCGTATTAGCGCGAAAGCGAAGGATGTGCAGCACACAGGTCGCTTGTGCCATTGACCAAGCTACGAGACCAGGGTAGCAGCGCGGAGCCACCAGACGCGCTGTGTGGCCATCGTCAAGGACGACATGGGGACCGTTGTATCAAACAGCGCGCGCTGCCAGAGCCCGTCATGTGCCATAGGATGATGCCGTTGCAGACAGCAAACGTTGCTCCCGCCCGACGCGACCGCGCATCCATTGCTGCTACTTGGCCGCCGTCTGCAGCCGTTGGCGACACGTCTACTTGCAATAATGACTTGCTGCTGCTGCAACACCAGCGCCGGCTATGTGACAGTCACGGTGCTCGCTGTCTCGTGCGGCGATGCGCGGTCCTCCGCCCTGCAACAACCATCGTCGACGACCCCCGTGCAGCTTGGAGCAGGCCGGCCGTCAGCAGCTGTAGTCGGATAATTTCCGCCCAATTGCTGGCCCTGAAGACTCAGGAAACTGATCCGAGCTCTGAGGCCAGCTAGTCACGATCCCTAGTCGGCCAGCCTCCACTTTGCAGCGGCACCGAGGCATTCGAGAAGGTTGATGGAAGTGATGCGCTGCTGGTGGCTGCAGACGATATCTCGCGACGCCGCCGCGCCTCTTCCTGCGCCCGCAGCCCTCTGCTTACCTGAAGCTTTGCGCTCGTCCTTGTGTTGCAGCGATTCATGCGCCGAGTCTCCGCGAACGGGACCTGTCACTTGCGACTCTGCTGCCCAAAGATCAGCATTGCGTTTCCGGGCTGCAGATCCTGGCGAGACGCCTATAGGCAGTCTGGTGGCACATGGCGAGGTAGTGTGTACAACTGCATCACCCTTTTGTCCGCCTCGTCTGCTAGGGAAATCGCGGCTGCTGCTCATGGCAGGTGCCGGAGAGGCGCCGGCCAATTCTATTGACGTTAGTTTCATCAGGTCCAAAGTCAGTGGTAATAACTAGCGCGCCGCAACACGCGACCGCCAGTATGGCGTCAGGAACATTTGCTAGACCCCTCCATTGTGCACTTGGAGTAGGTCGGTACTGTGCACGCCGCAGTGCCCTCGACACCCTTGCAACACGGCCAAGCTCAGGTAACCTGGTTACTCGGCCGTGAAGGGCCTGCCGCAAACAAACGGTCAGCTGCCCGGCGACATCAATCCAAAACAGCAGTGCCTTTGCTGCTAAGCTCCGAACAGAGATAGCCATTGAGCCAGTTTGTCAGATGACGAGCCGACTCTGCCCGGCCCTGCTGCTCACCGGCGCTATGGCAAGTTGCGGTCTGCTTCAGACTAGATGATTGATGCGTGAGAGGACCTGTCCGATTGACGACACCCCACAACCGAGATTGTCTAAGCCAGGCCGGCCTGCGACCCTCGTGGGAACACCCTGGCTTACAGCATCCTGGCGGCTGTCGCTCTACCACGTGGAACGCATGAGGCGTCCAGTAGAAAAACGGGGTGTCCCTTGGACTACCTCTCCAAAAGACGGCGCAGAAGCGAGTCAATCTCGTGTCGAGAAGTTGCCGTCGAGTCGGTGTAGTCGCTTCACTCTGCGACACGGCATACCAAGCCTTGCCATCGATCGGAGCAACAACGCTTCTAGAAATTCAAACTCCCCAGACGGCAAGTGATGTAGTAGCCCTTGTCCTCCTGCCTGCCGCATGTGGCATAACAACATGCAGAGGGGGCTGGTGAATCGGCAAAGCGGCGCGACACGGTGAACCGTGAGTCGTATCCATGGAACGAACGCATTCGCTTTGTCGTCTGGAGATCCAAGTGCACGCGCTGACACAATTGCAGTCAACAATGACGGAAGGATTCCAGTGACGTCGCAAGTGACGATATACGCTATACGCGAACCTTCGTCTGCTCGCTGTCCACCAGGCGGTGCGCGCGAGTATTGCCTGGACGCTGCTCCTCGGAGCCATGTCCTACGACGTCGTACGAACCGCAGAGTTTGCAGCCGAGCGCGCACCTCCCAGCGGTCCCCGTTACCTGGTGGTACGATTAGATCAGACGTTCATGTTTTGTGTTTCGCAGATGCGTGGTGAGCGCAAGTGTCACACAACTCGTACACATGCGGAAACACGTCGATTCGAAGGCGCCAAGCCCTTTTCGGAAGCGATGACTGATGACGCAGACCTCTATCGCATTGCAACACCACACGAGCAGCGGTTTTGTGAGCACAGCCTATCAGACGATGGCTTCATCCGTATTCCTCAATGTACCGCCAGTTGTTGCATATAGCACGCATACGCGAGATGCATCTGCTAGCGATCCTCCCTAACCGAGGCCCTGAAACGCTTGTGAGGCAAAATTGATCGCGCGTATGTATACGTCACAAACCCCTCTGCACGCTGGAAGGCGAATACCCGTCCACTGCACCATCTTCACCGTCCTCACGACAGCGCCTTCAATAGTGCGAGACCGTGCGGATCTCAATTTCTTGTGTCGATAGCCTCACTTTGAGCTTGGAGTCCTCCCGACGAGAACAACGTCATGGTTGCCACCCTGATTTTTAGCGTCATTGCGAGCTTTGCCATCTATCAGATACTCTCGAAGTATCGGGGCCTGCAACGCAATATCGCGCTAGCAAAGAGCTCAGGACTACCTGTAGTGGTAGCGCCATGGTATACGTTCAGCATCCTATGGCTGTCGACGTTCAAGCTATGGTTGCCGTTGCTGCAGAGATTTCTGCCACAATCATGGCGAGGCATGTGGTTTGAGTATGTAAATTCGGCTTGACAGCAGGCGAGGTGTTAATCAGATTCCGCAGTCTTCTGAATCCAGAATGGAGTTACACGACCGGACATGCGCCTTTCGAGAAGATGGGTATGGACGTCTTCATGGTCGCATCTCCTACCAGAAATGTAGTTTTTGTTGCAGACGCGGAAGCCGTGACTCAGATTACCACCCGCCGCAATGACTTTCCCAAGCCCCTTGAGATGTACACGTCATTGGACATTTACGGCAAGAATCTGGTGAGTACTGAAGGGTCAGATTGGCGCACACATCGCAAACTTGTCGCACCAAGTTTCGGTGACAAGAACAATCAGCTCGTGTTCAACGAGACTCTCCATCACGCAAAGTCGATGCTGGGATTGTGGGCCGGATCTGAGGGTAAAGGCAATCAGACTATTGCCGATCCTTCCATTGCGGCAATGAACTTTGCTCTCTATGTTATCAGTGGAGCAGGTTTCGACGTACGCGTAGTATGGCCACACGAAGAGGGCAAGAAAGTGGAGGACAAAAAGAGCGAAGACTCTATCTTTGTAGGATCGGAAGCCCCTCCTGGCTACACCATGAGCTACAGGGCCGCTCTAAGCCAGCTGCTACACAACATCATGTGGACTCAGGTCATGCCACTTAAGTGGCTTGGTAAGTTCCCTCTTACTACTACTTCACCGCGTCGAGTTGTATATGTCATCTAACAATTTCTCGTAGCACGATCTCCAGTGAAAATGCATCGTGAAGTCAGCGATGCGGCCCACGAATGGGGTAAGTACATGGATGAGATCTATGAAATGAAGAAGACCCAGGTCGAGTTCGGCGAGACTCAAGCAAATATGGACATATTTGACTCTCTGATCCGCGGAAGCGGCATCACCAAGAAAGAGGGTTCAAATTTCACGAAGAGCGACCTACTGGGTAACGCATTTGTGCTTATGTTGGCGGGCCACGAAACAACTGCCAACACACTACATTTCTCCATGGTATTCCTCGCCATGAACTGGGGCTCTCAGAAGCGGCTGCAAGACGACATCGACAACATATTTGCGGGCAAGCCTATCGATGAATGGAAGTATGAAGAGCACTTCCAAAAGCTATTTGCAAGCATGCCAGCGGCAGTCATGAACGAAACTCTACGGCTGCTGCAACCAATCATCAATATTCCGAAGTCTACTCCACCGGGTCGACCACAGCCATTGAATATCGGGGGAAAGCAATATATGGTACCCGGCGACGCTCACGTATTCCTCAGCGCAGCCATACATCGCAACCCAAAGTATTGGCCAACACCATCTGATGGCTCAAGCAAGGACGACCTAGACCAATTCAGACCTGAACGCTGGCTCGTGGATAGCAAGCCCGATAACGATTTCGTCGACATCAACTATGACGATGAAGGGCTACGTGGACCAGCAGGCGAAGACACTTCATCTGAACTCTTCAAGCCCGTCAAAGGCTCATACATCCCCTTTAGTGACGGCTTCCGATCATGCATTGGTCGACGCTTTGCTCAAGTGGAGATTCTCGCGGTGTTGGCCGCGATCTTCTCTCAGTACAGCGTTGAGCTCGCAGTCGATGACTTTGCTAGTGACGAAGAGGTGGAGAAGATGCCAAAGGGAGGCAAGGAGAGGAGAGACCTATACAAGATGGCTACGGATAGAGCCCAGGATTTGATTCAGACCAAGATGGCGAGTATCATTACGCTGCAGTTGCGGGGTGTCTCGATACCAATCAGATTGATGAAGAGGGGAGAAGAGAGGTTCGCTTTCGATGTCTAAGGTAAATCGTGTTTGTCTTTGTATGTACAATATTTCGGTATACTATCTATACGGTTGGAGGTGTAATGGAAGCTACCCCGCATACGTCACAACCTCGAATTACCCCACCGACAGCGACTACATCCGCCATAACTCCGGTGCAATTATTAACACAAGAACGTTTGTACAAAATTGAAGCCTAATCTTCAAGTTTGAGAAGAAGCGTAACTACCCAACCCAGCATACCTCAAAATGTCACCCCCCATATTCCCGCCCGAAGAGCTCCAGCAAATCGTCCAAGAAGTAGCCACACTCCTCAAAGAGCGCAAAGAGACCATCTCGGTAGCAGAGACAGTAAGAACCCCAGTCCAACTCAAAGCCACCTACTAACCACTTCAACCAGGCAGCAGGTGGTCTCATCTCCGCCGCACTCCTCTCCTTCCCCGGCGCATCGACCTACTACCGCGGCGGCCTCACCCTCTACACGCTCGAGTCAAGAATCGCATACTGCGGCTGGACCCAAGATACCATCAAATCCTACAGTGGCCCAACCCCTGCCATCGTCTCTGGCCTCGCCGAGCACACGCGCAAGACACTAGGTAGCACGTATACCATCAGCGAGAGTGGAACCGCAGGGCCGACGGGGGGAACGACTCGTAACCGCACACCAGGCTACGTAGCGCTTGCTGTGGCACGGGAGGGCGGGGAGGCAGTGACTCGAGAAGCGGAGACGGGGAGCAGCGAGCGCGAAGCCAACATGGTGGCCTTTGCCGTGCAAGGCCTCAAGCTCGTACGCGATGTGCTCCAAGGAGGAGGTGAAAGAAAGCTGTGAATCATGTAACGACCTCAGTCTTGGGTTGATGAATCAACATCAGAAGGAGTAAGTTGTGCGACAGAAAGATGCATAGGTACTGAGTCTGTGGTTGTAACATGTTTCGTTGAACTCACATAATATAGATAGGGCAAAGGCAAGGAACAAATGCAAGGAAACCAGAAAAGCGCATATGTCATGATTGGCGTTGCTCGCTTCGATCCGAGACGACCCAATCCAGATTTGCGCACGCACACCTCCATGGTCCATGTCTTGACTTCATCATAGCCGCCCTCTCCGCTCCCAGAACGATGATCGAACGATTTCCCTCGCTTCTAGAATCATGCAATTTCACTTTCTCATTTCGGTAGCCACCGAGGAAGGATTCATTGACGTTCGATACGAGATTCACGATCCTTCCTAGGAAGGTTCCAAAGGTGACCCAGCAACTCGGTATCACATCGACTACGCCGCAGTCCCAAAGCGGTAATCTCAGCCGCAGCGCAACCACACCAGCCTCCCACAATTCGCTTACCCATCACCCTATTCTTCCTTCCATTATTCCCACGAATGCCGTTTGACGTGTTTCATTGGCGTGATAGCCGCCCAGATGCTGCCCAGTTTGTTCAATGCACGGCTGGGGCGTGTAGGTAGGATCGTTGCGGCACGGTACCTAGGCTTCTTTCCAAGGTTCTTGACCCGCCTTCGCGGACGTTGCCAAGTTTTGAGCGACTCCTTGCATTGTGAAGCGATAGGTTCGTTTGACATACTGTGCCGCTGGAAGCTTGCAAGCGGAGGATCAAGCGGGGGATCGAGGAAGGTCGGCTACCTGCTTCGAAGGATGGGTGTAGAAGCAGGCTGGAAGGTTGGCGTGGAGTCGGTCGGGACTTTTTGGCGCCACGTGTGGTACTATGCAGCCCTATCTGTATGCAGAAGTTACTGCATGGGGAAGCTGATACTGGGACTTCGTGACGAGACGGCGACTATCGCGGTCCTCGGGTACAGACTCAACTCTGAGGTCATGGTGTGGATAGCGTTGGGGTTGATGTGGCGTAGCTGTTTGAGAAGGTGACGTATGGAAGGGGTAGCGGTCAGCTGGTCTTCTGAAGATCCGGTGTGACGGTTGTGCTAGTGCTCTGATTTGGTACACGGAAAGAGTACACCGAAACTGTAATGCTTACATGCTGACATGCTGACATACCGACATTCTTTGTCCGCAATGCGGAGACAGCGAGTCCGACAGTGCGTGTTGAGAACTTGCACATCCATCATGCACAACCGCAAGTTGCTGGTTGTACCATTCACGCTGATGTGTTCACTAACATACGCAATGTACCAGACATAGCTTTTTGGATTGAAGGCCATTGATGGTCACTGACGCGCTTCACCAGCACTGTCACATCTTCACAGGATGGCTGTATACGCAAAGTAGACTTCTTGATCAGCTTCCCATACCACGTTTCTCTAGTACAGAAATCATCAGCTATGTTTCCAATATATCCACACATGCAGATGTTCCCTCTTCAGCCCTTCGTGCAAGCAATTCCGCAGATGCAAATGCCGATACCAATGCCACTACAGCCAGTCCCGCTACTTGCACCGCTACCCCCTCTATTACCACCGCAACAGCATTTCCAGCAGCCAGTGATCCTCCCACCTCCACCCGCTCTCCTGCATCCCCAGCCCTTGATACCACCTCCCGCCTTACCAGGCCAGAAAACCCTCTACATCCTCTCCTACTCCACCGAAGTCCTCAAGCGCCATCCAGGGGCCGAAGCCCAACTTATGCAACAACACGTACCCTCCCATATTCCAGCTCTCCTCACGATATATTGCCACAAATGGCGTGCTCCACCCCGCGAGATATGTGAAAGATATACGGGAGTAAGTCCGCAGGTGCAGCAATACATACTGGGCAGTCGGACGGCGATGGGAGAGATGTGAGTTATCTTTCTCTACACTTACAAATTCTCCATTATCCCCGTATTTTGATCAACACAAGTAGCAGAATATCGGCTAACATGAGACATAATAGTAACAAAGCGATCACCGTCATAGCCAACCACTTCAACGCTGGAAACCAGATTGCGTCGATACAGACTACGTGTCACGCGGGTACGCATCGGAGCGTTGCAGCCGCGGAAATTGTAGCGGGTGAGATGAGGAGGAGGGACGTCAATGTCGTGGTGACGCATGCGCATCTGAGGAGGGGGGTTGGTGATGCGCGGTAGATTGGGATGGTTTTTATGATACGACAAGGACGGGATAGTACGCATAACAAGACATGTAGTTGATTCTGGAGGGGTTCGCCATGCAAAGGCTTCATCGTGGTTTGTTTTGATGTGTGAGCTGCTGGAGCGGGATCTCATCGCGTCCTGCATGTATGCTTTTCAGCGAGCAAAACTCCAGACCATAGAGAGGGAAGTACGGAGTCTTTAGAAAAGAGACAAGAATGTTTGTAATGAAGAAGACTGAGTGCGAATGTGAAGTTTATATATCCGTCAATCGATTCATAATGCGGCTATCGTTATCTTTGTAGTCGTGAGCCTGAGGTATTGTCGTCGACTCCACAGAGCTCTCAACACATAGTCCCTCTACATAGAAGTTTTGGTCTCTCGCATCAATCTCTTTCTTGTAATTTTGAGTGACATGTGCCACTTGCACGCCCATTTCTGGGATGCTCTAAGTTTTCGTGGGAACGGCACAAACATAGGACAAGTAAGCGAAGTTTTGGAATATGAGAAACCAGGAAAACCCAGAGTTGTGTCCATTTATAAGAACGTAATAAAGTCTAGAGAGGCTCGTCATCGAGTTTGCCTTTTGCATTTTCATTTTGATCGCACAAGTCGTCTGCTCGGATTCTCATGGCGACATTGACAGGGTCTTTTGGTTCGGCGAGGAGATTCTCAGTCCATCAGTTATTGATAGAGGCGTTTTGGACAGTAAAGGAAGCAGTGTTGTGAGGGGAGAATCGTTGGAAAGGGAGGTTTATATACTGCTGAAGACGTGATCATAGCGCAGTCTGTTCTCAGCGGCTTAGTCTCTCTTCTTGCATTTCAAACTCAAAGCTCTCAGCCACATGAACTGATTGGCCTTGTCTTTCCAGGACGCACACATGGTTCTGTTCTTGCTCTGTTTTGGAAATACAATAGCTGGTACCACAATTCCACGCTGTCGAACTCGTCATACTTGTCTTTGGGCGGTTTGGAAGGGAGGAGAAACATTATTTGCTTCAGGTACAAGTTTTGGAAAAGAAGAAGAGACCATGTAACTGTCTAATAGAGCCTTTTGGTAAACTCAGGAAGAGAGTATAATGAACAAGAGTAAGAGTAAAGATAACCGCGGCGGTATTTATATGCACGGCCGCGCAACTGTAAGACACCCATATAAAGCGGCAGATGTGTTTTCGGTGTTACAAGCTCAACACCCTCAGCCATATCATCAACCTCAGTCGCGGTTTTTCGGACGCATACATAGATTTGTCGAGGATATTTTTAAGAGATACTGTAGGCAATGCCAAAGCTCACAGTCTCGAACTCATCTTGTCTTTGTATCGGCCTTTTGGAAGGAAGGACAAACATGTGCGCATTGCAAGCATGTTTTGGAAGAGAGGAGAACATGAAGTTGGCCAGCTCGGCTTTGGTAGACTCGGGAAGAGAGTGTGATGAAGAGGAGTAAAGGTAACCGCGAGTGTATTTATATACACAGCTGCCAATCCACCAGACTCTACATGTGAAGTCGTGATGTACATTTTCGGTGCTCCAAGCTCAACGCTTTCAAACTCATCGTCATAGTAGACGGTCAGTTCTCGACGCGACATATGCACGGTCATCTTTGCAATTTGAGCGACAACCTAACCAACTTTGAAATCCAGAGGCTTGACTCCATCCTCTGTTACGGCGTTGGTTTCAGGAAAGACAGCACACTGTCATATCAGAAGGTAACGAATGCTTTTGGAAAGGCAAAGAACCATAGGTTGGCTCGATGTCAGTTTTGGAGAACCCGGGAAGAGCACGATGCTGGAAGAGCTGCCCAGACGGGCCAGTTTATATATGCGGCAACCTGGCTGATGCGAAACCTCACTACTTCGACGTCATGTAACCGTTTGCTGGTGGTTTTGGACGGAGCAGCGCAAACATCACAGCTTGTACCGGAAGTTTTGGAAAGAAGGGAGACCATGTGAGTTCCCAGAATAGTTTTTGGTAGACTTAAGAAGTAGAGTGTGGTACAGAAGAACAAAGGTATTGCCGGTGATATTTATACCCAACTACCCAATTCAGAGAAGCAGCTCATGCTTCATTCTTTTTCCACTTTTAGGTTTCGATGAGATAAATCTCGCACTCATCTTCCTCATAAGATCATTGATCACCTTTTTAAGATCGCAGCGATACGTTAAGGGCATATGTTCGCTGTCATGCCTTTTCAACAGGGCATTAGAATGGTTGGTGTCCTTTTGTGGCGCTTTCAGGTCGGCGGGAAGGCCATTTTCGATGTTGTGAATCCTTTTGGAGAGACTCTCCAGGCCAGAAGGACCATGGACAGTTATTGTATGCATTTTGATCCCGAAGGATAAAGTGGTAGATGATAGAAAGAAGGTAGCAAAGACAGTAGTCGAGGGTTTATATACCCCGGATTTGCTGCGGATGGAGGGGAGACCGCGCTGCATGAAGATCTAGCGATCTCTTTTTTAGACAAAGGATAACCTTCGCAAGTCCCACTCGCTCCCAACCATGGGTAATGCTGCTGTTTTCTTCTAGAGAAGCACACACCATTCTCTCCTTCCATGTCCTTTTCTTTCCCTTTTTTTTCGCCGTTGTAATCCCCAGGGCAACGCCGCAACATGCCACATGCCTGATACTCTTTTCGGTCACTTCGACGACCGCACCATATAAGGTCGGCCTATCTCTTTTTTAAAAGAAGAGAAAAATCTTTTGAGGTAGATAACAGAAGAGAAACTGAAGAGCGAAAGAGGAGTTTATATACCCGTAGCCAGTCCGTGCAATCAGACAGGAAGCAGAGACGCCGGAGACCATGGAGCGAATCGTGAGCATTCTGGATTTTTTGGTAATGTTGTGAAGAGCTCTGCGCCTCCCTTCTTCCATACAACAGTAGATTCTGAGTTTTGGAAGTCTACAGAGAACATGGCGATTTCTTCGATGCTTTGTAGACGCGGGAAGAGGACATGGGGTTGTCGGATGGAAGTTTTTAGAGGCGCGCCCACACCATCGCTTCTCCAAAAGTACCTTTTGGTTCTCACAGTCAGACATCCATGGCTATGTTCACGATGACTTTAGAGAAGGAGACAGGACTTTGTGGTGTAGAAAAGAGAACCAGAGCGAGCTCTTGAGGTGTTTATATACCCTCACACCTCACTAGCACGTAACAAGTCGAAGAGGCAGGACACCCACAGGCCATTGAGGGGTCCATAGATGCTTTCAGTTTCGAGTATGCAAGTCCTCACATACTCCTCTTTCATCGCAGCGGTATCTTCTAGTTTCTTGTCTCCATCTTTGTCTTGCAAAGCATTTTTGGTAGGTTTTCACAGGAAGACTCGTCATGGCAGGGACTTGAAGAAGATTTTGAGTTCTGAAGAAGGGAGGGAACAGACATAAGCCATTCATGCATGTGCTTTTGAGGAATGCCGAAGCATGGCATCTCCGATAGAGATTTTTGAGAACTGCAGGGAGAGAACCATGGAACTGAGTTTTCTCTATTTTTGGCAAATCCCCGAACGAAGTGGTGGTAATGAGGAAAGAAGAAGAGGACCAGAAGGTAGAATTTATATCCGCGCTTCTCACTACTCCGCGGCAGTGACAGCCAGATGCTCGCCAAAAGAGCTCATCAAGGGCTCTCTTGTTGTATTTTGGACGCCGCACCGCTCTCAGTCTCTCTCATATCTCCAACTTTTCATCTATTCAGAAACATCATCAGCAACAAACACATTTTAGAGTGAATGACTGGAAAGCGGAGGAGAGCGGCACATTCGTTCCATCCTAGTAGGGTTTTGGAAAAAGAAGAAGCAGAAGGGCCATCACTCGTACAGCTAGTGATTTTTGGTAAAAGTCCCGAAGGCGTGTGTAGTGATGAAGACAAGAAGGGGGTAGAGGAGGGGGTTTATATATCCATCTACCCGCTCGGCCGCTATTCCGAATTGGCTCTAAAGTTTGGAGGCAGCAGAGTGGGCAGCCATGAAGGAGAGTGGTCTCCCTTTTGGTACGACAACCCCACTCCAGCTCTCTCCATGAACAGATCCTTGACCCGTTTTGGTAGACGCAGCGAGCACTACTCCATCATCTTTCAGTGTGGGCTTTTCTCGCACAGCCATCATCCGCTTGCTCTTAATCTTATAGCACAGCCATGGCACTCCATCTCTATAGTCTTGGAGACTGAAGGGAGAGCACGCAAGAAAGACTCCATGCAACCTGAGCATCTCTATTTTGAAGAAAAGAGAGGAAAATCATGTCTCATTCACCTTCTATTTTTAGAGAAAGGCGGAAAGGACAGCGGACGCCATGCCACGTCAAGATGAGATTTTCAGTGTGAAAGGAAGGCCGAGGAAGCGAGACACCCCATCGACAAATCGAATGTGAGTTTGAGAGGAAGCCGTAGCAGCCATGCGTTGTCGCATCTATGACTTTTGGAGAACGCGAGGGAGAGACACTCCATCAGTTGCTACACTCTTTGTTTTTGGGGAAAGGCAGGGAAGCAGACAGATTTCATGTGGCCTTGGCTATGCGTTTTTTTTTAGAGAAAGCAGAGCAAGCAGACACACTCCATGAGCCATACCCACCAAAGTTTTTGGTGTAAAGGCGGACAGAGCAGACCAACACTCCATATATCCTTTTCCCCATATTTTGGAAGAAAGAGCAGAACCGCACTCCATCAGTGATCGGAACGTACTTTTTGGTAAAAGCACAACCAAGTGCGTAGGATAAAGAGACAAGAAAGGCAGTCGAGAGAGGTGTTTATATACCCCAACCTCACTCCTCTGTCCTCTCCATCTTCGTTGCTCTCTGGTCTTTGGAGAACGTGCGGAATACTCCAAGAGCACCGTTCATTTGCAGTACCCGCATGGGTTTTTGATGTGGAAAAGCTGGGAGAGTCTGCTCTCATTTCGTCAACGTCGATTAGTTTTGGTACAGAAGGAGGAGCACACCATGTTGGAGATTTGTACGTGGTTTGGTGTTCAGACATGTATCCAGAGATTTCAGTTTTTGGATTTCCGGCGCCGAGGAGACCGCACATACCGATTGAATAGTCTCATTTTTGGAAAAAGCGGGAAAGAAGCACGCATGCCGCTGTTGTCTTTCAAGTTTGGAGAAGAGCCAGCGAAGAGCGCACATAATGTATCGTATTAGAGTTTTTGAGAAGCCGGGGAAGAGCGCACATTCACAGCTTTGTGGTGTTTTTTGAAAAAGCTGGAGAGGAGCGCACATAAACTGGTCACGATTGCGATTTTCGAGAAGAAGAGGAGCGCACATCGCCCGAACCCACACACATTTTTAAGGAAAAAGAGGAAAGCTTTTGTGATAGAAGAAGGGAAGTAAGGAAGGTAGGAGAGGGGTTTGTATACGCATCCCCAGTCCACGTGTCATGATGCGCTAAACCCAAGTAGCAATCGTGACTTGGGTGCATCCGCCATCAGCCACGCAAATGCGGTTGCATGCACACGAGACGAATATAGAGGAAGATATGTTTGCACAGGTAAAAGCGATAGTCATTCACTAACCCCCTACTTCTCCTCACCATACTCGCATCCTCCAATCATACACCCCCTCTCCCGCACCCAGAACGCTCCAAGCAGACTGCCACCCCACATCCCACATCGCTCATCCCAAGGCCGTGAAAAAGAGACTACCCATCCACCCATTCATCCATCCGCCCATCGCTCAACAAACAAAACCAGTGCCCAAGCCCATCCCGCTCATTCCAATCCCTTCATCCCCAAATTCCAATGATAACAATAAACCTTACAAGCTACTGCCACAGACCAGTCTAGTCCCGTGCACACGTAGCGTCGCATACCCAAGCAAGCCCAAGCCGCGCAAACCAAACCAAATCGCAGTGCCAAACCGAAAGACAGGAAAACCCCCAAAGAGAAAAACCGCATAGCGCCCAGAAACCATAAAAGCCGCTTAGGAGCGAGCTCCCGCCAAACGCCGTGACAAAAAGCCCAAGTGGTCGACCTCGTGCGCGAAGTCTGTTGTGTGATAGTGTAGTGTGATGACGTGAGTGGTATCGAGGTAAAGTAAGGTATCGTGAGTAAAGTATAGAGTTCGCAGCCTCCAGGGCGGTTTCGAGCGTATCGGATCGTATGGATATGTATGGGAGTACGCGCGCGCGTGTGTGAGGTCGATGATGATGACCGAGCGGGAGAGACATGCGCTTCGCCGTGTTCCTTCGCCGAGGAGGCGGGGGTGGTCGATTAGGATAGATAGAGATAGGTGTGTTGCATGGATAAGGTAGCGGGATACGGAATTCTCGGTCATCGTCCGTCGGTGCCTTTAGTGAACGGCGCGTTGTCGTGGTCCGTTGTCGTGGTGTTGCGTGATTATCGCCATACTGTAGTTAAGTTCTTGACGAGTTGACTGCCCACCCCTCAAGAAGGCGCCATACCCTCAATCGCCCCTTTTTCAAACTCCTCCAACCGCTTCAACTTCGCATCGAGCTCCGCGAAGATATCGCCCATATGACACGCCTGCTCGAGCAGCGGTGCACTTCCGAATGGCCGTATACGGTGGCGAAGAGCAAGGGTGCTGGCACAAGACTACAAGTCCACATATTAGCAAACGCACTCCCCTCAAACCAAACAAAGACAGTAAAACATACCTCGATCCTCGAAATCTGATGCTCAACAAAGTTAATCAAGAAACGATCCGTAATCTCGCCACCCCGGCTCTTCATCCTCTCCAGCAACGCCGTCTCTGGTGGTTTCAATTCAGAGCAACCAGGGCTCTCGAGCGAACTGCACAGCATCTCCAGACGTAGACTAATATTCCAGAGATCCCACACATCTTCGGTGTCGATAGTGAGCTGGCT
>Ga0265780_10002272_pt1 | contig 26268 bp, 27 predicted proteins | sample P1T30metagenome_FD_192432 | JGI IMG/M metagenome (GOLD analysis project Ga0265780, IMG submission 192432) | Plant litter microbial communities from East Loma Ridge, Irvine, California - P1 T30 | ecosystem: Environmental > Terrestrial > Plant litter > Unclassified | place: USA: California...
TGCGATGACGAGGCGGGGGTGGGGGTTTCTTCGGGGAGCATACTCAAAAGCGAAAAGCCGGCTCCCGGCACCGAGCCGGGAAAAAAGAAAAACGGGGCCGGAGCCGGACGAGGGGGCGAAATCGGACAATTATTAATTCAGGCGCGGGTCGAGCGGGTAGTTGTAGAGCGCCCGGAAGCGGCCGCCTTTTTCGCGCAGGATGCCTTGCCAAAACGCATCAGACTCCAAAGTAAATACTTTCCCGGCACTAGCGGGCTGCCGTATCCAGGAGCCGCGTTCGATTTCCTCCTCCAGCTGGCCCGCCGACCAGCCCGAGTAGCCTACGAATAAGCGCACCGTATCGGGTAGGATAGTGCCGCTGTCTATCAAGGGAATAAGGGCGTCAAAATCGCCCGACCAATACACGCCCTGACCCAGCGGCTGGGCGCCTGGCAGGTCGGCGTGCTGATGCAAAAAATGCAGGGTATCAGGCTGCACCGGTCCGCCCACGTACAGCGGCAGGCTGGCGCTGGGGCCTATTTCGCCGAGGGGCAGGTCGAGTACCTGGCTCAGCGTAATGGGGGTGAGGCGGGTGAGTACCAGCCCAAATGCGCCCTCATCGGGGCGGTGGCGGCACAGCACGATTACGCTACGCTCAAAATTAGGGTCGCCCAAAAAGGGCTGTGAGATAAGGAGGGTTCCGGGCTTCATAGAAAAGCGAGCTTGGGCAAAAGAAGCGGGGCGGCGGGGCCACGAAGGCCGCCCAGGCCACCCCTGGTCGGGTAGGCTAACGTAAGGCGGGGGGCGACTAGTTTTCGGCGGGCGAAATTTGGCCACGTTACTTTTGCCCGGCCTACGCGCCGGGCGGGCGCGGCCAGCTCGGCTACCCCGGGCGCTAGCCGCCTCGTAACCTTACCCGTGGCGGGCGGTTCCTTTTTCAACTTCACTACCAGCCCAACCGGCCCGCCTCCGCTACGGCGCGGGCCGATTTTTCCGCTTTCCCTCCCATGACCGACGCCGAACTCGCTGACCTGCGCCAAACCTACGCCCAGCGCACGCTGCTCGAAGCTGACGTGCTACCCGATGCCGTGGCCCAGTTTCGGCAGTGGCTCGACGAGGCCGTGGCTGCGCAGCTGCCCGAACCCGCCGCCCTTACCCTGGCCACCGTGGATGCCGCCACCGGTCAGCCCAGCCAGCGCGTGCTGCTGCTCAAGGGCCTGCCCGACGATGCGGGCTTTCTGTTCTATTCCAACTACGACTCGCGCAAGGGCCACGAGTTGGCCGCCCAGCCGCTAGCCGCGCTCAACTTCTTCTGGCCCGGCCTCGAGCGGCAGGTGCGGGTAGAAGGCCGGGTCGAAAAGGCTTCTGAAGAGGTCTCGACTGCCTACTTCCAGAGCCGGCCGCGCAGCAGCCAGGTGGGCGCGTGGGCCTCGCCCCAGAGCCAGCCCATCGCCAGCCGCGAAGAGCTCGAAGGCCGCGAGCACGAGGTGGACGCTCGCTTTGCTGCCCAAACGCCACTACCGCGCCCGCCGCACTGGGGCGGCTACGTGCTGCGCCCCACGCGCATCGAGTTCTGGCAGGGCCGCCCCAGCCGCCTCCACGACCGCCTAGTGTACGAGCGCGACGCGAGCGGCCAGGGCTGGAAAATCAGCCGCCTGGCACCGTGAGTTCATTCAACAGCTAACATTTATCATTTAACAGCCTGAGCAGCCGTGCTGCCGCTGCCGCAGTTATATGATACTGTTAGGTGCTAATTGGAAAGTTGTTAAATGATAAATGTTAATTGTTAAATGAAACGTGGCTGAGATTCAACCCGTGCGCGGCTGGCGCTATAGCCCCGCCCTGAGTGCTAACATCGACGACGTGGTGTCGCCGCTCTTCGATGTGGTGAGCGTGCGCCAGCGCGAGGCGCTGTACCAAAACCCGCTCAATTCCATTCACCTCTCGGTGCCGCGGGCTGAGGGCGAACTGCCGCCTTTTGGGGCCGCGGCCCAGCGTCTGGCCCGCTGGCAGGCCGCGGGCGTGCTGCGGCAGGATGGGCTGCCGGGCATCTACGTGTACTACCAGTATTTTCGGCTGCCGGGCGCGGCGCGCGAGCTGTGCCGCAAGGGCTTCATGGCCCACATTCGGGCCTACGACTGGAGCGAGGGCGTGGTATTGCGCCACGAAAACACGCTGCCCGCCGCCGTCAATGACCGGGCCGAGCTGCTGGCGGCCTTGCAGTTTCAGACCAGTGCCACCCACGGCCTGTACCGCGACGAGACGTTTGAGCTGGAAGCGCTCATGGACGAAGCCATTCTGGACCCGCTCTGCCAGACCGAGGAGGACTACCAGGGCGCCCGCGACGTGCTGGCCGTCATTCAGGATGCCACTACCATCCGGCGCTTTCAGCAGGTGCTGGCTAATCGGCAGGTGATTTTGGCCGACGGCCACCACCGCTACGAGGGCTCGCTGGCCTACCGCCAGGCCCGCGAGTTGGCCGCCGGTCCCAGCGGCTACAGCGGCCGCGAGCCCTGGAACTACCACCTCATGTACCTCACCAACGCCGCCAGCGATGATTTGCGCATCCTGCCCACGCACCGGGTGCTGCGCGAGCTGCCCGGCGGCCTCACCGATGCCGAACTGCTAACCCGGCTTTCGGCCTACTTCACGGTGCAGCCCCAGGCCGAAGCCCAGGATTTGCCCGAGCTCATGGCCGGCAAGCGCTGGGCCTTCGGCCTCTACCTGCCGGGCGGGGCGGCCTACAAGCTACGCCTGCGCCCCGAGGTGCACGCCCAGCTAGACTGGGCCACCACGCCCGAGGTTAAGGACCTCGACCTCACGGTGCTGCACTTTTTCGTGCTCGAAAAAGTGCTCGGCATCGTCGGCCCCGACGCGCAGCGCGCCTGGCCGGGCGTGGCCTACGTGCGCGGCCTGGCCGAGTGCCTGCAACAGGTAGACAGGGGCGAGGCCCGCGCCGCCTTCCTCACCAACGAGGTCACGATGGCCCAGGTCGAGGCCGTGTGCCACTCGGGCGCCGTGATGCCCGCCAAATCCACGTTTTTCTACCCTAAGACGCTGGCTGGCCTGCTCTTCACTAGTTTGGAGGAGGGGGCGAATGCGTCGGTGTTCGAGCGGTATTTTCAGGCCGGCGGACTGCTTAAATAGGAATTAAGCCACCGAAAAGAGTTGGAAGAGCCGGTACTGCTTGCTAACTGATAATTGTTAACTGACTACGATGAACCTAATTCTTGCCTCCGGCTCGCCGCGCCGCCGCCAGCTGCTCACCGACCTCGGTTTGGCCTATGAAATTCGTCTGCGGGAGGTCGATGAAAGCTTCCCCGAGCACCTGCGCCGGGCCGAAATAGCTGAGTACCTGGCCCGCCGCAAAGCCGAAGCGTATCGTGCCGAATTGGCCCCTAATGAGTTGCTGCTCACCGCTGATACTATCGTGTGCCTCGATGACGACGTGCTCAATAAACCCGCCGACGCGTCCGAGGCCCACCAGATGCTGGCCCGCTTGCAAGGCCGCGCTCACCAGGTGTATACCGGCGTGTGCCTGCTGCCCGGCGACGGCCGCGCTCCAATAGTCTTCGCCGACGAAACCACCGTGCATTTCCGGGCGCTGAGTGAGGCCGAAATTGCTTTCTACGTGGCCAATTACCACCCCCTGGATAAAGCCGGTGCCTACGGCGCCCAGGACTGGCTGGGCCTGGTAGCCATCGACCGGCTCGAAGGCTCTTACTTCAACGTCATGGGCTTGCCCACGCACCGCGTGTGGGCCGCGTTGCAGGCATTCAGGTAGGGAACGGGGCTGTTCCCCGCCCGGCGTTGTTGAGCAATACAGCCTGAACAACGCTGGGCGGGGGCAAGCCCCGTTCCCTAAAGTAGCCTTTGGAAAAAGGCATCCGTAAAATCCGGTGCGAAGTGCCGCACGTTGGACAGGCCGGCAAAATCGCTCGCGGGGTGCGTGGTAGTGAGTACCACGGCCCCCATGCCGGCGCGGGCGGCGGCCTCCACGCCCTTGGGCACGTCCTCAAACACGAGGCAATCGGCCGGGGCCACGCCGAGTAGCTGGGCCGCTTTGAGGAAGGTTTCGGGGTGCGGCTTGCTCAGCGTTACATCGTCGGCGCTCACGATGGTCGGGAAATATGGCCGCAAATCGAGCCCATCAACTACGAAGTCGATGTTGAACGGAATGGCCGCCGAGCCGATGGCCAGCGCAATGCCGCGTGCGTGGGCGGCGGCTAGAAACTCGGCCAAGCCCGGGAGCAGCCGCAGGTGCGGCCGAAACTCGTCTTGGTAGCGCGCTTCCTTGGCCAGCGAAAGCTGCTGTATTTCCTCGGCCGTAAAGCGCTCGGGGCCGAACATGCGTTCGAGTACTTCCTGGTTTTTGCCGTACATCTGCGGCTTCACCTCGTCCCAGGTAAAATTGCCGCCCAGCTCTTTATTGAAAATGTGCTGCCAGGCCTTGGTGTGGTAGTCCATGTCGTGGACCATTGTGCCGTTGAGGTCGAAAATAAATGCTTTCATCTTCGCCTAAACCGCCTCGGTGCGCCGGGGTTCGGCAAGCCACCGTTTGGTAACGTAGCCCAGCGCCCGGCCGCCTAGTGCCCCCGCGCCAGCAGCGCAATGCCGGCCACGATGAGCAGCAGCCCGCCGGCCTGGGCGGGTGAGAGCGCTTCGCGTAGCACCACCAGCCCCAAAATAGCGGCCAACAACACCGAGCCGCCCACAATCACGGGTGTACCCACCGACGCCGGCACCCCCCGCTTGAAGACCACAAAAGTCAGGATTTCGGCCAGCCCCACGCTCAGCCCGGCCAGCGCCGCCAGCCCCAGCCCTTTGCCCGAAAGGGCCAGCGGTTGCCCTTGCAGCCTGAGGCGCACGAGCCACGCCGCGCCCAACCCGGCCGCCACCAGTTGCAGCACCACCGCGCCCACGGCGGGCGGCAGGTGCTCGGCCGCCAGCTTGATAAAGAAATTGTAGCCCGCCAGGCACAGCGCCGTGAAAAGGGCCAGGGGAAGCCAAGTGGACATGAGAGTAGGAGAGAAGCTTAGCTGCAAAGATGCCGCCGTTACCTTTGCGCTATGCGCGTTGGGTATGTCCCCCGGCCTACGGTAGCTCTTGAAAAAGAGAAACCCCGGCTGCGCTAACAGTCGGGGTTTCAGAAGCGGGGGTTTGTTGGAACCCTTCACTTCATCACCAATGAAACGGGACAACGCGAAGAAACTACTCGATGCCATCGATACGGCGGCATTGGTGGGGTTTGCAGGTGGCGTAGCCAAAGCATTAGCTGGGCTGCTTATCACCTACTTATCTCAGTAGTTGGGTAAGGGGTTGGGCCGAGTGCCTGGCCCCTTATTTCCTTCGTTACGGCTGTAAATATAACGGGTTGGGGTGGTAGTTGGTTTAGGGCTATTTCAATCGATTTAGTAAATCTTTTTGAACGTCAAGCCATTCATTTAACTTGTCACCTTCTGCCCAAAGCTCTTGTAGTTCAGATTTGGTCTTCACCTTTTTTACTACTTTACGTGCCAGCTTCTGGAGTTTAGGAGTAGTTGGTATTATAAGCACCGCTTCCTGTAGTTTCTTGGGAAAGTCGGTAGCTGGCTTCCCCAAACTCGCGGCTAGTACTTCAGCCGCTGCCAGCGCCGCGCAGGCCTCATCTACTTCAAGATATTCTTCTCCTTCCAGATGGTCGGACGATTCGTTGGCTATGAGTAAAGCTTCTTCTAAAACGTCGACGGTAGGATTTTCAAGAAACTTCTCTGCGAAATCCATTGCGGAGTCATTTTGAAAATTTTTTGTCCCAAAGGCTCCCATACTATTGGCAAGAGGTATTAAAATCTGTTTTTAGAGTGGCTACCGCAGCTTTTCCTTCAGTATCTCCAGCTCCACGGCCGGCGCAATACGCTCGTACAAAACATTATACGCCGCTGTCGTGATGGGCATGTTCACCTTGAGCTGCCGGTTTAGCTCGTGAATACTCTTGACGGCGTAGTAGCCCTCGGCAATCATATTCATCTCCAACTGGGCCGATTTCACCGAGTAGCCGCGGCCCACCATGTTGCCAAAGGTGCGGTTGCGCGAAAACTGCGAGTAGGCCGTTACCAGCAAATCGCCGAGGTAGGCGGAGGCCGAGAGGTCGCGGGGCTGGGGCGAAATGGCCTGCAAAAAACGCCGGATTTCCTGCACCGCGTTGCTCACCAGCACGGCCAGAAAGTTGTCGCCGTAGCCCAGGCCGTGGGCGATGCCGCCAGTAAGGGCAATGATGTTTTTCATGACGGCGCAGTACTCGATGCCGTCGAGGTCGGCGGCGGGGTGGGCGCTCACGTAGCGGTTGCGCAGCAGCTGGCAGAAGTTATTGGCCAGCCCGCTCACGTCGGGCGAGCCGATGGTGAGGTAGCTCTGCTTTTCGAGGGCCACTTCTTCGGCGTGGCACGGCCCGGCAATGACCCCGAGGCGGCTAGCGGGCAGCCGGAAGCGCTCCTGCACGTAGTCGGTCACGAGCACATTCTTGCCGGGTATCATGCCTTTGATGGCCGAAATAACGCCCGTTTTGTGGCGTAGCGCGTCGCGGCCCAGCTTGTCGAGTACGGGCTGCACGAAGGCCGCGGGCACGGCCAGTACCAGCCAGTCGGCCTCGGCCACGGCATCGGTGAGGTCGGTAGTGGGGTACACTAGGTTGCGGTCGAAGAGGACCGAGGAGAGGTAGCGCGGGTTGTGGCCGGTGCGCTGCAAGTGCTGCACGTCGTCTTTTGAGCGCAGCCACCAATCGACGCGGGCGCCGTTTTCGGAGAGGATTTTGGTAAGGGCGGTGGCCCAGGAGCCGCCGCCCAGCATGGCAATTTTTTCCATAGGGGAGGGCCGCGCATGGGCGGCCCGTCAAAACAGGTCAGGAGGGAATTCAGGGTGCAAGCTAGCGGCGCAGAGGCCATATTTGTGGAATACTCCCCCGCGGCTCGGCTTCGTCCCTTGAGTCGCTACTTTCTATTTGCTACATGATAATTGAAAAAACTGCCGCCTTCATCGAAGAAAAATTCAAAGAAGAAGGCTCGGGCCACGACTGGCCGCACATTCGGCGGGTGTGGCAGGTGGCCCGAGCCCTGGCCGCCCAAACGCCCGGCACCGACCTCGAAGTAGCCGAATTGGCCGCCCTGCTGCACGACATTGCCGACTGGAAGTTTCACGGCGGCGACTACGAAGCTGGTCCCCGCGCCGCCCGCGCTTGGCTGCTGAGCCAGCAGGTGCCCGAAGCCACGGTGGCCCGCGTCGAGCAGGTGATTCGCGAAGTGAGCTTCAAAGGCCTGGGCGTGGAAACGCCCGTAACCAGCCCCGAAGCCGCCGTGGTGCAGGACGCCGACCGGCTCGACGCCATCGGGGCCATTGGGGTAGCGCGGGCCTTCGCCTACGGTGGCCACAAGGGCCGCCCCCTGCACGACCCGGCCACGCCGCCCGTCTCGCACGCCGACTTCGAGCAGTACAAGCAAAGCACCGCGCCTACGCTCAACCACTTCTACGAGAAGCTGCTGCACCTTAAGGACCGCCTGCACACGCCGGCCGCCCGGCAGCTGGCCGCCCGCCGGCACCAGTTTATGGAGGAGTTCGTAGCCCAGTTTTTGGCCGAGTGGGACAGTACGGAGGTGGCGACGCTCAGTCCGGTCGCCGGCTAGTAGGGAGCGGGGCTTGCCCCCGCCCGGCGTTGTCGGGTTGGACTGAGTCGCAACCCGAAACGACTAATACTGCACAACGCTATTGCCTGGGGGTAAATCCCGCACGCTACAGTACTAAGCCCCGCCCGTACCTTTAGGCCGATGAAAATGCGCGTACATACTGCCCTGGGCCGCTGGCCGCTCTATTTGGTACTGCTCGTAGTGGGTTTGCTGCTGGGCAGCTGCCGCACGTGTCCCATCGACGCGTGCCACGCCCGTAAGGTGCACATGCACAACGGGGTGAAATACCGCGCCCGCCCCATCTGGAAGATGCAGCACCCGGCCGTGGGTGAGCGCATCAAGCTTAACAAACAGGGCGGGGGCGGGCGCCGCGAGGCCGACCACAGCCGCCACCTCTAAGCAGGTCGTTCCCAGCGTGCTGGAATTGGAAAGCCAGGCGAGTTTGCGCGTCACGGGAGCGGACGTGGAGTGTTGTTACTACTAGCGTCATTACCCTGATACTTATTAAATTGAGTTAAGTACGAAAGACTTCGTGTAACTTGACTGGCGGCGTAGCATCTTTGCGCTGTTCCCCAGCTTTTGCCGCCCGATGCGCTACGTGCTCTGCCTTTTCGCCAGCTTACTCGCTATTCGCAGTGCGCCGGCCCAAACCACCCCCACGCCGGTCGTAGTCGCGCCCGCTCTGTACAGTGCCCCGCAGTTGCGAGCCGACCTGGCTTTTCTGCGCCGCGCGTTGGAAGAGGTGCATCCCGGCCTCTACTGCTACACGCCCAAGGACTCGCTCGACCAGGCCTTTGCTCACGTCGCCGCTCAGCTCACGCAGCCGGTGGGCGAGGCCGAATTTTGGCGCTTGGTGCAGCCGCTGGTGGCGCGGGTGCATTGCGGACATACGCGGGTGCAGCATTCGGCCGCGTATCGCGGCTGGGCGCGGCAGCAGCCGCACTACTATTTTCCCTTCACCATTGCGGTGCGCCAAAACCGCCTTTTTGTGGTCGAAAACCAAAGTGCCGACCCCTCGCTGCAGCCCGGTACCGAAGTGCTCGCCATCGAGGGCCATCCCACTAGTGAGGTGCTGCCCCGCCTGCGCCAGCTTATCTCGGCCGATGGCTACGGTACGGGCTTTCAGGACCAGGAACTGGCGGCGGGGTTTTTCGACGACTATTACGCTGCCCTTTACGAGGCGAAGCCCGCGTACCGGCTGACGCTGCGCGACAGTACGGGCCAGGTTCGGGAACTGGTGCCCGCGCCCCGGCCGATAATGCCCACCCAAGGACCAGCGGCACCCGCCGCCCCGCCTACTGCCGCCGAGGCCACCGCCCGCCGCTTGGCCCGGCTGCACACGGTGCGCTACCCGGCTGAACTGCCGGCCACGGCTATTTTGCGTTTGCGCAGCTTCGATTATGAGGAAGACTACCAGGCCTTTCACGCCACCACTTTTGCCGAGCTAGCCCAAAAGCACGTCAAACGGCTGGTTATCGACCTGCGGGGTAATCCCGGGGGCAATAATGCGCTGGCCGTGGACCTGCTCAACTACCTGCTTTCGTCGCCCTTCGTACTTACCAAAAGTGCCCGGGCCCGCGTGGTGCTGCCTTCCTTTATGTCGGCGGATGCCAACAGCCGCGCCTACTTTGATACGACCCAGGTCAAGCGCCTGCCGGATGGCACCCTGACGCAGGCTTCGGCCGCGCTGGGCCGGCAGCGGCCCTACCGGCAGCCCCGGTTTCGGGGGCAAGTGGTGCTGCTGGTGGATGGCGGCACCTTTTCGGCCGCGTCTAATTTCGCGGCCAGCCTGCGGGCCCAGCGCCGCATTCTTATCCTGGGTCAGGAAACCGGGGGCACGGAAGCGGGCCTCAACGGGGGCGTTATCTCCCGCGTGGAATTGCCCCACACGCACATGGTTTTGCAACTGCCGCACTTCCGGCTGCTGACGGCCTGCGCATCGCCGCAGTTGGGCCGCGGGGTGCGGCCCGACGTGGAAGTGGTGCCCACGCCCCGGCAGGTGGCGGCCCACATTGATGTTCTGCTGAGCCAGTTGCCCTTACTGGTCCATTCCCCTCGCAAGCGGAACTAAATAGCCCCTGCAAGTGCGTTTCGGCAGGCGGCTTTTGGGGCGGTTGGTGGGCGCATTGCCGGGCGGTGTTCGGTGCCTGGTTTTGGCTTGGGGCAGCCAGTGGATAAAACTGGGCATTAGCGACCGTTGGCTGATTTTGCCATTTTAAGGCGCTAGGGGAGAGGCAGCGGCCTTTGTCGTAAGGAGGGCGAGCGCGGGGTTAAAATCGATTTAAGGCTAGAAAAAACGGGTTTTTTGCCGTAACTTGCGCGCACATAAGCGGCGGGCGGACGCAGCTGGTTTTTCGTAACTGAATAGCCAACTGACCGCCGGCCGCCTTTTTTTCGAACACCAGCTACCAGCTAGTCGCTGATAGCTACCAGCTAAAATCCAGAATGGCCGAAGGCGAAAAAATCATCCCCATAAACATTGAAGACGAGATGCGCGGGGCCTACATCGACTATTCGATGTCGGTTATCATCTCGCGGGCGCTGCCCGACGTGCGCGACGGCCTCAAGCCCGTGCACCGGCGCGTGCTCTACGGCATGAGCGAGCTGGGCGTGAGCTACACCAAGAGCCACAAGAAATCGGCCCGTATTGTGGGTGAAGTGCTGGGTAAGTACCACCCGCACGGTGACAGCTCAGTATATGACACCATGGTGCGTATGGCCCAGGATTGGAGCCTGCGCTACCCGCTGGTAGATGGTCAGGGTAACTTCGGCTCGGTCGATGGTGACTCGCCGGCCGCTATGCGTTACACCGAGGCCCGCTTGAAGCGGATTGCCGACGAGCTGCTTGGCGACCTCGATAAGGACACGGTAGACTTCCAGCCCAACTTCGACGATTCGCTCGAAGAGCCCAGCGTGCTACCCGCCAAGTTCCCGAACCTGCTCGTAAACGGAACCAGCGGCATTGCCGTGGGCATGGCCACCAACATGGCCCCCCACAACCTAACCGAAGTAGTGAACGGCATCGTGGCCTACCTCGCCAACGAGGACATCACGGTGACGGAGCTCATGGAGCACATTACGGCTCCCGACTTTCCCACGGGCGGTATTATCTACGGCTACGAGGGCGTGAAGCAAGCCTTCGAAACTGGCCGGGGCCGTATCGTGATGCGGGCTAAGCACCACTTCGAGGTGCTGCCCAGCGGCAAGGAGCAGATTATCGTGACCGAGATTCCCTACCAGGTGAACAAGGCGTCGATGATTGAGAAGACGGCCGCGCTCATCAACGACAAGAAAATCGAGGGCATCGCCGCTCTGCGCGACGAAAGCGACCGCGACGGCATGCGCATCGTGTACGAGCTCAAGCGCGACGCCCTGAACACGGTGGTGTTGAACAACTTGTTCAAATACACCCAATTACAAAGCTCGTTTGGCGTCAACAATGTGGCCTTGGTAAAAGGCCGCCCCATGACGTTGGGTTTGCGCGACCTCATCAAGTACTTCGTGGAGCACCGCGAGGAAGTGATTGTGCGCCGCACCAAGTTTGAGTTGGCCGAAGCCAAAAAGCGGGCCCACATCCTGGAAGGCCTGCTGATTGCGCTCGACCACCTCGATGAGGTGATTAAGCTCATCCGTGAGTCGCGCGACCCGGAGGTAGCCCGCATGGGCCTCATCGAGCGCTTCGCCCTGAGCGAAGTGCAGGCCCGCGCTATTCTGGACATGCGCTTGCAGCGCCTCACCGGCCTGGAGCGCGACAAGCTGGTAGCCGAGTACGAGGAGCTAATGCGCCTGGTAGACCGTTTGAACGCCATTTTGGCATCGCCCGAAGAGCAGCGTGCCCTTATTAAGAGCGAGCTGCTGGAAATGCGCGAGCGCTACGGCGACGAGCGCCGCACGAGCATCAACCACGCGGGCGGTGACTTCTCGATGGAGGACATGATTGCCGACGAAGCCATGGTAATTACCGTGAGCCGCGAGGGCTACATCAAGCGCACCAGCCTCGACGAGTACCGGACCCAGGGTCGGGGTGGGGTAGGAGCCCGCGGCGCGGGCTCGAAGCAGGACGACTTTACGGAGCACCTGTTTGTAGCCACCACCCATGAGTACCTGCTCATCTTCACCGAGCAGGGCCGTATGTTCTGGCTGCGGGCCTACGAAGTGCCCGAAACCGCCAAAACCACCAAGGGTACGCCGCTGCAAAACCTCATCGACAAGCCCAAGGAAGATTCGGTGCGCTCGGTGCTCAACGTGCGCAACCTGCGCTCGGTCGATTACCTGGAGAACACCTACCTCATGTTCTGCACCGAGCAGGGCACGGTGAAGAAAACCCCGCTCGAAGCGTATTCGCGCCCCCGGGCGGCGGGTATCAATGCCATCACCATCAATGAAGGCGACCGCCTGCTCGACGTGCAGTTGCTCAGCGGCAATTCGCAGGTGATTTTGGCTTCCCGCTCGGGCCGGGCGGTGCGCTTCCCCGAAGAGAAAGTGCGCCCGATGGGCCGCACGGCCGCCGGGGTACGGGGTATCTCGCTCAGCGAAGACCCCGCCGATGGTGACAAGGTAGTGGGCATGGTGTGCATCGCCGAAAGTAGCACCGAAGAACTGCTCGTGGTGAGCGACCACGGCTATGGCAAGCGCTCGGTGCTGGAAGAATACCGCATCACCAACCGCGGCGGCAAGGGCGTGAAAGCCATGCAAATCACGGACAAGACCGGTAAGCTGGTGAGTATTCAAGCCGTGACCGACGCCGACGACCTGATGATAATCAACCGCTCGGGCCTCACCATCCGCCTGAGCATGAGCGAGCTACGTACCATCGGCCGCGCTACGCAGGGCGTGCGCCTGTTCAAGGTGGCGGCCAACGACGAGATTTCGTCAGTAGCCAAAGTAGCGGCGGCGGCCGAAGAAGAACTGGAAACCATGCTCGAAGAAGCCGCCGCGAGTGATATCCCAGAAGTTGACCTGGCCACCGTAACCGAAAACGCGGGCGTCGACACGCTGGTGCCCGAAGAGGAAGCTACCAACGATACTGAGCTGGAAGCCGACGAGGTGTAACCGGACGTAAAATGCAGGAGTACTAGGAGAGGGCGGCCCGCGGCGCGGGCCGCCTTTTTTTAACGCGCTCAATTTGTTAGCATGATTTTGGCAGGAACCAGCTGGACAATATGCCGTAAAGGCCCCTGGCAGTAGTTTGCCGGGCAAGTGTAGCTTTGCCCCGATTCTCATTTTATTACCTCCTTCCCCATGAAGAATTCCTTTCTGACCCTGGCCAGTGCCGCTGCTTTTTCGGCCGCCCTTGGCCTAGCTACGCCGGCCCTGGCCCAGAGCTCAGCCATTACCAATGCCCAGCTGAGCCAAAAAGCCGGCCAGATGGATAAGGCCCTGGAAAGCATCAACCAGGCTGTAGCCAGCGACAAAACCAAAGAAAAAGACAAGGCGAAGGCTTGGTTTACGCGCGGTGAAATTTACGCGCAGCTCATAAACCCCGCCACGCAGGCCCTGTATGCCAAGTACACCAAAGACATGCAGCCGGGGGAAGCTTTGCAGAAGGCCGTCGAGTCGTATAATAAGGCCTTGGAACTGGATGGTCCTACCGGTGAATATGGCAAGCAGGTACCTGGTCAGCTGAGCGGCCTTTATGGTCAGGCATTCAACGCCGGCGTAGCTGGCTACCAGGCCAAGGAATACGATAAAGCGCTGTCTAACTTCCAACTGGCTTCTAAAATCCAGCCGCAGGATACTACGGCTTTGCTGTATAGCGCTTATACTCAGGATGCTAAGCAGGACTATGCTGGTGCGCGTACTACGTATAACCAACTGCTGACGCTGGATGCGTATAAAGCCAAGCCGGTGCCGGTTACGGTTTATAACCGCTTGTTGCAGATAGCCCGCCAGGAGAAAAACGAGGCTGAAGCCAAGCAAGTTCTGCAGAAAGCGCTGGTCGCTTATCCGAACAACAAAACCTTTCTGCTGGAAGACCTGAACATGTCGATGCAGGGCGGGGCCGGTGGCGACGCGGCGATTGATAAAATCGGCAAAGCCATCACGGCTGACCCCAGTAACGCCAGCCTGTACGCGGTGCGCGGCTCGCTTTACGACAACCAGAAGAAAAACGACCTCGCGATGGCTGACTATAAAAAAGCCATCGAACTGGACCCGAATAATTTTGACGCTCAGTTCAACATGGGCATCAACAATTTTAACAAAGCTGCCACGCTTTATACCAAAGCTAGCAAGATGGACCTGAAAACGTATCAGGTACAAGGTAAAAAAGTAGAAGCCGAAGGAAAGAAGTACTTCGAGGCAGCATTGCCTTACTTTGAGAAGGCGCTTCAAATCAACCCTAATGACCGGAACACGGTGAGCGCGCTACAAAAGGTATACTACCGTTTGGGCCGCACTGCTGATTCAGAGCGCATGAATGCTAAACTGCAAACGCTGAAGTAAGGCTTGCGTCATTTTGGGATAAAAAGCCCGGCTACAATTCTGTAGCCGGGCTTTTTACATTGCGGGAGAGAAGGTTAGCTTGAATTCAGGGAATTGAGGAAAGGTCAACTTAACATAATATAAATTATAAGACAATTATTAATCTTGGGAAAATGTGTAGCTATATGAGTGTGATTATGCAATTGCAAAGTCTCATTATTTGGTGGTTGATGAGTTCGTTGCGTTTTGGTCCGTTTGGTAAGTGTAGCAAAGATGTGTTATTACCGCAAAAGTGTTGTATATGGAGTTGTCACCCGTAGAACTAATTGTTTGAGTCAATCGCTTGCGTAATTAGAGTTTTTACCGGGTTAGCTATCGCCTCAAATCATATTTGTTCTGGAAGCTAATCGTTGTCAGCCCGAGTGGACAGTAGGAACCCAATGTCTATTGTGCCAGCCGTAGATGAGCAACGCGAATGGCTGCGGCGCATGCGGCACTCTGTCACATAAGAAACTTTACTACTTCCTTTTCCGCAGTCTTGGCGAGTTCGGGCGTATGGCAGGTAACAGGAAAACCGCTGCTATCCGCTTAAAAATGCATAGTAAGAATCTCAAACTTTTAGTGAAGCTTGCGAAGCCATAGCCTCTCAAGTAGAAATAGCTTAAAGAGAATTCCAAACTGGGTCCCCCCTATTATGTGTTGCATAAAGGTTAAAAGTATATAGGGTGGTAGATAAAAACCAAGTATAAATAAACAAGTACTATAAAGTATAAAAAAGTTCAAAAATAATATTATTTTATTACTTTTTTATACTTTATAGTACTTGTTTACGGTAACTATTGTTTATTTACTTTCGTTAAGGACTTATCTTCTTCTCCCTCATTTTTATGCCAAAACTTATAGACTATCCCCGCACTAGCTACACCGGCGCCTGGGAAGTAGCTGAAGTAGTTGATGACACCGGTGGCAAATGCGCCCTCGAAACTTGTGCCCGCAAGCTTAATCGCAAGGTGAGTGGCTCTTTTAAAGCAATAATCGGCTCCGGTGTGAAGTTTGGGCTGCTAACCAGCAAACGGGAAATCCTAACCACCACGACGCTTTTTCGGCGCATAAAGCATGCCTACGACAAGCAAGAGGAACTTCTGTTTCACCGGGAGGCATTCCTGACACCACCGCTCTTTACGCAACTCTGCCGCAAGTTTCGCTCTCGGGAGCTACCAGCAGCGATGCTCGACGTACTCCTTATTCGCGAATTTGGCGTGGAGGAGATAAATGCCCAGAGTGTAGCAAAAGCCTTCATTGATGGGGCGAGAATGGTGGGCGTCCTTGACGAGAATAATATCGTGGCCGACATCGACCAACTCGCGGCACAACAGCCGCCGCGTCGGGAGCTAGCTAGCCCCCCTCCTTCAGGCAACATATTCCGGCAGTCTCCTGCCCCAACCAATAGTACCTCCACCGACGCGGAAGAACATAAATCAGAAAGTGACGAGGCTTTCGCGGATAACGAACCCACTAGTTCTTCTCTAGACTCCCCTAATCCTAACTCCAGTAAGCCTACTACGCCGCCCCGGATACCCCTCCCAGCGTCTCGCCCGGCTCCAGCGGCTACAAGCGACGCTATTGCCCATTTATTCGGCCTTAATTCAGCTACCCCGGTTCCTGTGACGCCAGTGGCAAGGTCCACGCCTCACTCAGTGCCAGTGGCAACACAAGCTCCTTCCGCTTCAGCTATGTCGGTCACTGAGGCTCCTACACCACCCACAACCTTAATGGCCCCCCAGCCTAGCGACGGGCTACTCTTTCGCATTCAGTTAGCAGGGCCTGGGCTAAATACGCAACTCGACGTGGTAGATGCAGATGACCTTACCCTGGTTCGGGCGTTACTTGATAAGATTGAGCGACGACTTAAGCAATAGCTAATTCAGAAGCACTTACATGCTTATTTAATAATTATGTTAAGCTGAAAATTTAAGCAGAACAAACGCATCTAAAGCAAAAACCCCTTCTCAACCGAAATGGCTGGAAAGGGGTTTTTGCTTTAGGTATCAGACCTTTTGGAGTACTTATATTTATTTAGTAAGCTGATACCCAACCTTTACTCAGGCAATGGCCGACGCTGACCAGCACCTATTGTTTGGTGACGCTGACGCAGCACGGCCAGCATCTCATCGAGCGACGAGCCACTGGCTCGTAACAGCACCAGCAGGTGGTACACCAAATCGGCAGCCTCGCCGGCTAGGCCAGCTTTATTACCGACCATTGCGTCGATAACAGTTTCGACAGCCTCCTCTCCCACCTTTTGGGCAATGCGCGCCAGACCTTTTTCAAACAACCGCACGGTATATGAGCCGGGCTCCTCGGACGGAAACTGCCGCCGCCGCTCGATAAGCTGGTCGAGCTCAGCCAGGAAACCCACGGCGGGCGAGGGTAGCCCCGCCCCTACTACGACCGCAGTATCAGCGACGCCTAGCCCGGTAACAGCAGTGGACACCTCAGTATCGAAGCAACTGGTAGTGCCACGGTGGCAGGTGGGACCAGCGGGATGAGCCCGCACCAGCACGGTGTCCTGGTCGCAGTCGATGTGCAAGCTGGCTACTTGCAGGTAATGGCCGCTGGTTTCACCCTTGGTCCAGAGGCGCTGCTTGGAGCGGGAGAAAAAAGTGACGCGGCCCTCGGTCTGCGTTTTGTGCCAAGCCTCGGCATTAAAGTAGCCAAGCATGAGCACTTGCCCAGTAGCCGCGTCCTGCACGATGGCGGGGACAAGCTGGTCGGGCATTTTTTGAAAATCTAAGTCCATAATAAGCGGGCTAGCTACGCTAGCTTTTAGGTTGCAACAAGTCCCAGAGGTTGCCGTAGAGGTCGGCAAAGACAGCGACCGTGGCGTAAACTTCCTCGCGGGGCGTTTCCTGGAACGCTACCCCACAAGTAGTAAAAAGGTGGTAGTCGCGCCAAAAATCGTCAGTATTCAGGAAGAGAAACACCCGACCGCCGGTCTGGTTGCCCACCCGGCTTTGCTGCTCGGGGCCTTCGGCCTTGGCCAGTAGCAGCGCAGGGCCCGCACTGCCTGAGCCCAACGGGGCGACCAGTACCCAGCGCTTAGTCGGGCCAAGCGGCGTGTCAGCCAGCAGCCGAAAACCTAGCTTTTCGGTATAAAAAGCAATGGCCTCATCGTAATCGTGCACCAGCAGGGCCACGTGGGCGAGTTGTTGAGTCATATAAAACGCGGGTATTTAGCGGTAACGCTGTCTAACGTAAAATGGCCCTTCGCGTGGGGTGACAGGATAGAAGATGCTTACTGATTAGCGAGCACGCTATACAGGTATTTCTTTTCTTATGAGCCCAAATACCCTATCCTGCTGGCCGCATGGCTACGCCTTCGGCCAGCAGGTAACTTTTCAGCCCGGCCACCGATAAGTCACCGAAGTGAAACACGCTCGCTGCCAACGCCGCGTCGGCCCCACCGGGCAGCAAGACATCACGGAAGTGTGGTGCGGCCCCCGCCCCACCCGAGGCAATAACCGGTACCCCCACGGCAGCGGCCACCGCCCGCGTAAGGCCCAGGGCGTAACCATCGCGGGTGCCGTCGTGGCTCATGCTCGTGAGCAGGATTTCGCCAGCGCCGCGCTCGGCAGCTTCGCGGCACCAAGCAATGGCCTCGCGGCCGGCGGGGTGGCGGCCGCCGTGGGTGAATACCTCCCAGGCTTCATCGGCAGGACTGGCAGCCGTCTCGTTAGTTTGACGGGCATCGACAGCTACCACGATGGCCTGGCTGCCAAAGCGGCGGGCCAGTTCGTCAATAAGGCCGGGCTCCCGCAGCACCGATGAATTAAGGCTGACTTTGTCGGCGCCGCTCAGCAGGAGGGCTTCCACATCGGCCACGGCGCCGATGCCCCCACCCACGGTGAAGGGAATATTGACCTCGCGGGCCACGTTGCGTACGAGTTCGATGAGGGTGCGGCGTTTCTCTACGGTGGCCGTGATGTCGAGCAGCACCAACTCGTCGATACCCTCCTGGGCGTAGCGGGCGGCCAGCGCCACGGGGTCGCCGGCGTCGCGCAGGTTTACGAAGTTGGTGCCCTTCACGGTGCGGCCGTTCTGCACGTCGAGGCAGGCAATGAGGCGTTTGGTAAGCATAAATAGACGGAGTAGAAGCGCGGGGCTAGGAAAGCTAGTAGTAGTAAAGAGAAGCGGCGGGCGAAGGTTGCGCTGGCTGGGTGAGGTGGCGCAGTACCTCGGCCAGCGGCTCCAGGCTGGTTATTTCGGCTACGTGGGGTAATGGGCGCGCCACCCCGGTCCGGTTCAGCCACAGGGGCCGAATGCCCACGGCCAGCGCCCCCACCACGTCGGCCTGCCAGTTGTCGCCCACCATTATGGTCTCGGCGGGGCGGGCCCCCAGGCGCTCCAGGGCCACCTGGTAGATACGGGGGGCGGGTTTCAACACCCCCACTTCTTCGGAAGTAATCAAGGCATCGACCAACTCACTCAAGCCCAAATAGCGCAATTTCTCCTGCTGCTCGGCCATGCGGTTGTTGGTTACGACACCAATCTTATAAGCCGGCTTCAGGGCCCGCAACAACGCCAGCGCGCCCGCTACCGGCCGCCGCAGCTGCTGGTAATGCGCGTAGTACTGCTCCGCCAATAGCGTTACCTCGGCTACCGTGGGGGCCGGCTCGTAGGGCGCCAGCAACCGCTGAAACCGCTCCTGCCGCGCCGCCAGGTAGGAGATACGCCCGGTCATTACCTGCGGGTGCAACTCCTCCAGCGCCTCGCTGTAGCGCCCGTACAACTCCGCTACGGGTACCTCTTGCAGCGAAGCGCGGCCAGCGGCTGTAGCCGCCAGCGTCGCCCATGCCGTGCCCGCGTGGTCGAATAAGGTATCGTCCAGGTCAAAGAGGATAGTCGTGATAGGCGAGGTAATTGGCGACATGAAATAAGGGGTAAGTAGAATCAGGTTAGGGCGGCCCGCCGCACGGCTTCCCGAAGCTTCTTAAGCAGCCGACTACCTACGTAGTGTCGAAACTGGGGTGCTCCCCGGCGACCAGTGCGATAGTACACATCCCAATAACTCGCCACGCGGCCTTGCGTTTGCGACCAATAGCGCGGATTTTCGTGAATTAACTCGACGTAGCTTGCCAGTAACGCGGGCGTCAGGTGAGCTTCCAGCACTTCCAGAATTTCCTGGACATAGTCCCCGAGCAGGCTAAACGTGAATGGAATGGCGAACGCCTCCAGCGCGTCCTCCCGAAAAAGCTGCTTCAGACGCCGCTGGCGAACAAAGCCGTCATGGTGGCGCAAGTACAGGCAGACCAAAAGCTGACGTTGCCGGCTGGTTAATCGCTGCTCGATGGTTGGTGATGGCTCTTGAAAGTAGACGCGGTAGGGTATCGCCAACCGCGCTCCTTGCCAAATGATAAGGTGAGTATCGGAACTAGTCAGACTGGGCAAAGACCATTCTTCACCACTGGCTGACCAACTCCTTTTTTCCAATGAGATTAAAGCCAGTACTACTTGGACCTCCGCTGAAGAAACGGTCGGAAACAGGCTGACTAGCGGGCCAAGCGCCTGGGCCGAGGCCGACTGTTCTCCCAATTGCTTCCCTTCCAGCATGTCCTCGCCTACTTAGCCAACTCGGCCCGCAGCTCGGCCTCCGTGATGGTGCCCTCATAAATGGCTTTCCCGATAATGGCCCCGCTCATCCCAAGGTCGCGCATCGCGGCCACGTCGGCCACCGTCGTGACGCCGCCGCTGGCCACGAATAGCGCCGCCGGAAACTGCTGCCGCAGGGCGGTGTACGTATCCGTGGCGGGGCCTTGCAGCTGGCCATCGCGGCTCACATCGGTGCAGATAAAAGTAGTGGCCCCCGCCGCCAGATACGCCCCGATGAAGCCCGTCAGGGTTTTGTCCGACTGCTCGGTCCAGGCGCTCACGGCAATGTACTCGCCCTTAAAGTCGGCCCCGATAATGATGCGCTCGGCCCCGAAACGGGCCAGCCACTCCCCTACCAACGCGGGCTCGCGGGCCGCAATGCTGCCGGCCGTGAGCTGCGCCGCGCCGGCCGCGAACGCCTGCTCGGCCGCCTGCGTAGTCTGAATGCCGCCGCCAAAGTCGATGTGCAGCTTGGTGTGGCTCGCTATGCGCTCCAGCACCGCCAGCTGCCGCGGCTCGCGGGCTCGGGCGCCATCTAGGTCGACCAAATGCAGGCGCGTGGCGCCGAGCTGCTCGAAGTATTGCGCCTGCGCCAACGGGTCGGCGGAGTAAGTGGTTTGCCGGGCGAAGTCGCCGCCAGTCAGGCGCACACACGAACCATTGATAAGGTCGATAGCGGGTATTATATCCATTTGAAAAATATTGACGCATCCTCACAGATTCGCCTTTATAACATTTGAGTAAGCAGGACTAACCGAGGTCACCCGTCAGAAAATTGCGCAGAATGTACTCGCCTACGGGGCCGCTCTTCTCGACGTGGAACTGCACGCCGTAGAAATTACGGTGGCGCACGCCCGCACTGAAGGGTACCCCTGCCGGGTAGCTAGCCTGGGCAATAGTGTAGTCACCCACCGGCGCATGGTAGCTGTGCACAAAGTACACGTAGTCGGCGGCGACAGGCTGGTTGCGGGCTGGTAATGGTTGGTTCAAGTCCGGCTGGGGGCTCGCCTCACTAGCCAAGGCTAGGCCGCCTAAGCCCGCAAAAAGTGGCGTTTGCAGGTCGTGCAAGTTGTTCCAGCCCATGTGGGGTACTTTGTGCGCGACATCGGGCGGCACAAAGCGGACTACGTCAAAGGGTAGCATCCCGAGGAGCTCCGTGCCCCCGGCCGGGCCTTCTTCACTGTGGCGGCCCAGCAGCTGCATCCCCAGGCAGATACCCAGAAAAGGCTGCGTAAGCGTAGGTAATACCTTATCCAGACCCGCCGCCCGCAGCGCCCGCATGGCCGAACTAGCCTCCCCCTCGCCCGGAAACAGCACCCGGTCGGCCTGCCGAATGACGGCGGGGTCCGACGTAAGAACCGCATTCGTAACCCCCAGCCGCTCCAGCGCAAAGAGCACCGATTGGACGTTGCCCCCCTGGTAGTCGATAACTGCAATGTTCATAATTTTACCATTTGATTAAATCCGATTATTGCTCAAGTTTTAACAAATGAGCAATAATCGGATTTAGACTACAGAATGCCTTTGGTGCTGGGAATTACGTTTTGTCCGGTCGGGTCGCGCTGCACTGCTTGCTTAATAGATTTTGCCACCGCCTTAAAAATCGCCTCGATTTTGTGGTGCTCGTTATCGCCCTCGCATTTGATATTGAGGTTACAGCGCGCCGCGTCGGAGAAGCTTTTAAAGAAATGGTAAAACAGCTCGGTTGGCACGTCACCCACCCGCTCGCGGCGGAAATCGGCGGCCCACACCAGCCACGGCCGGCCCGAGAAATCGATGGCTGCTTGCGCCAGGGCGTCGTCCATGGGGAGCAGAAAGCCGTAGCGGTTCACGCCACGCTTGTCGCCAAGGGCTTCGTTGTAAGCCGCGCCAATGGCGATGGCCGTGTCCTCCACCGTGTGGTGCTCGTCGATGTGCAGGTCACCGTGGGTGCGCACGTAGAGGTCGCAGCCGCTGTGCTTACCCAATTGGTCAAGCATGTGGTCAAAGAAACCTAGCCCAGTATGGCAATCGGTCTGGCCGGTGCCGTCGAGGTTGAGGATAATTTCGATGCGCGTCTCGTTGGTATTGCGCATTACGTGGGCCTTGCGCGGCGGGCGGCGCAGGTGCTCGTACACGGTCGCCCAACTCGTGGTGCTGAGCGCGGCGCGCTCGTCGGCCTCGGCGTGGAGCAGAATGGCGCGGCAGCCCAAGTTCTCGGCCAACTGCACATCGGTCAGGCGGTCGCCGATAACGTAGGAGTGCGCCAAGTCGTAGCCATTGGCCGGGTCGAGGTAGCGCGTAAGCAGCGCCGTGCCGGGCTTGCGCGTCGGGGCCGGGTCGTGGGCAAAGCTGCGGTCAATGAGAATCTCGCTGAACTCCACCCCCTCCCCCGCCAGGATATCCAACATCTTTTGCTGATAGGGCCAAAAGGTGGCTTCGGGGTAGCTGTCGGTGCCAAGGCCATCCTGGTTGGTGACTAGCACTAGCTCGTACTCGCCATCGCGGGCCAGCTGGGCCAGGGCCGTAATGGCACCGGGTACAAAGTCAAATTTGTGCCAGGCATCAATCTGGTAGTCGGTCGGCGGCTCGATGAGGATGGTGCCGTCGCGGTCAATGAAGAGTACTCTTTTCATTAGTATGTTTCAGAAGATTATTACTGAACTGTAATCTGTAGGTCTTTGCAGATAACGAAGCCATCAAGTCCACTACTAGCCTCAATCGAGAAATACCGAAGCAAAGTGTCCGCCGCAATATTCTCTAAGACCCCGCCTGACTGATGATTTTTATTCCGCTCCAGCCATTCGCTATACCACTGCCAGAACTCTTGGGGGTCAGCAGCCTCCGTAATATCGTAAACGTGTTAAAGTCCTTAAAATCTTTTACTACTGCTCAAACTCCCGCAGCGCGGCCACCAGCGTGTCATTCTCGGCGGCCGAACCCACAGTCAGGCGGAGCGTGCCAGCGCAAGCGTCCTGGCTGGGCCGGCGTACCACGATGCCTTGATTGAGTAGGTGCTGATACACCGCGCCCGCGTCGGGCACAAAGCGGGTGAGCAGAAAGTTGGCGTCGGAGGGGAAAATATGGTCTACGATGGGCAGCTTCGCCAGTGCGGCTTGGAGCGTGGCGCGGCCTTGCAGCAGTTCCTGGCGCATGGCGTCGAAACGGCTGGTGTCGGCGAGCGCGGCCAAAGCTAGGCGCTGAGTATTTTCCGACACGTTGTAAGGCATTTTGATGCGGTTGAGGTAGGCCACCAGTTCGGGCGAACCAAACGCCATGCCCAGGCGGATGCCCGCCAGGCCCCACGCTTTGGAGAAGGTTTGGAGCACCACCAGATTGTCAAATTCGGCCAGGCGCGTAATCCAGCTGGGCTGGTCGGCAAAGTCGCCATAGGCCTCATCTACTACTACCAGGCCCGCAAAGCCGCGCAGAATCCGCTCGATATCAGCGGCGCGCAGCAGGTTACCGGTCGGGTTATTGGGCGAGCACAGGAACACGATTTTAGCTTTCGACGCCAAAATCTGCGCAATCGCCTCTTGGCTGAGTTGAAAGTCAGCATCGAGCGGCACGCGCTCCAGCGGCACGTCGTTGAGGGCAGCGGCTACTTCGTACATGCCGAAGGTAGGCGGCGTACTCAGAATACTATCCCGACCGGGCCGAGCCACCAGGCGCACTAGTAAGTCGATTACCTCATCGGAGCCGTTGCTGAGGAAAACCTGCTCGGGCGTTATGCCCTTCAGCGGGGCCAAGGCCTGCTTTACGGCCCGCTGGTGCGGGTCGGGGTAGCGGTTGAACTCGGCGGGGCCGGCGCTGCCCAGGCTGTTTTCATTGGCGTCGAGCATCACGCGGGCTTCCCCCTGAAACTCGTCACGAGCCGAGGAATACGGCTTCATCGTCCGCACGTTGGGACGAATAAGGGAATTTAAGTCGAAAGGCATACAATAAATTCGTTAGTCATGCTGAACGCAGTGAAGCATCTCGCGTGGCGCAGTACTCACTACGCTTAGCAACGAAGCGAGAAAGATGCTTCACTACGTTCAGCATGACAAGCTATATTAATTAGCAGCTAGGTACTCGCGGCGCAGCGCCACGGCCTGGGCGTGGGCGCGGAGGCCTTCGGCCTCCGCCATAGCTTCTACTACCGGGGCCAGGGCGGTTAGGCCTTCGGGCGCGAGCTGCTGGAAGGTGATTTTTTTGTAGAACGAATCGAGCGACACGCCGCTGTAGGCGCGGGCGTAGCCGCCGGTCGGCAGCGTGTGGTTGGTACCCGAGGCGTAGTCGCCCACGGCTTCGGGCGTGAGGTGGCCCATGAAGACCGAGCCCGCGTTGTAGATGTCAGCAGCTAGGTCTTCGGGGGCGGCCACGGCCAAAATCAGGTGCTCGGGCGCGTACTGGTTGCTGAAGGCCAGCATCGTTTTTACATCGGGCAACAGGATGGCGCGGCTTTCGGCCAGGGCCTGGCGCGCTATTTCGGCGCGGGGCAGCGGCAGCAGCTGGCGGTCCAACTCAGCCAATACGCCTTGGAGTATATGCTCCGAGTCGGTCAGCAGGACCACCTGCGAATCGGGGCCGTGCTCGGCCTGCGAAAGCAAGTCGGCGGCTACGAAGGCCGGGTTGGCGCTGCCATCGGCGATAACTAATACCTCACTCGGGCCGGCGGGCATGTCGATAGCTACCCCACGCTGGGCAGCCAGCTGCTTGGCAGCCGTAACGTACCGGTTGCCGGGACCAAAAATCTTGTCCACGGCCAGCACGGTGGCCGTGCCCACCGTGAGCGCCGCCACGGCCTGCGCCCCCCCGGCTTTAATAATGGTGGTTAAACCCAGCTCTTGCGCGGCGAAAAGGATGGCGGGCGCAATGCGCCCGTCGCCCCGGCCGGGCGGCGTGCAGAGCACGATTTCCTGGCAGCCGGCCAGCTTGGCCGGCACACCCAACATTAATAAGGTAGAGAACAGGGGCGCCGAACCGCCCGGAATGTAGAGCCCCACCCGCGGCACGGCCACGCTGCGGCGCCAGCAGCGCACGCCCGGCATGGTTTCAACCTCGGCCTCCACGGCAGCGGGGCGCTGGGCGGCGTGAAATTTCTCGATATTCTGGCGGGCCTGCCGGATGGCGGCTTGCAGCTCGGCAGGTACCTGGGCAACGCCGGCGGCCATTTCCTCGGCACTCACGCGCAGCTCAGTGAGGTCAGGCACCCCGTCAAACTGGGCGGCGTACTGGCGCAGGGCCTCGTCGCCGCGCCGGGCCACGTCGTCAAAAATCTCGGCGGCGCGGGCCAGCACAGCCGCGTTGCTATCGGCCTGCGGCCGCTGCTGAAGCGCGGCCCACTCGGCCGGGGCCGGATTACGGAAAGTCTGCATCGGATAATGGCTGAATGGGTAGCTTGTTAAATGGTCGAATTGACGGATTATTGAAGAGTCGGATAGTAGCTATTGTTGACAATTCAACCTTTCAACAATCCACCAATTCAACAATCCATGCGGCTACCCGACCCGCTTTTCAATCGGCAATACCAAAATACCTTCGGCCCCGATGGCTTGCAGCTCGCCGGCGATGTGCCAGAATTTATCTTCCTCCACTACCGATTGAATCGACACCCAGCCTTCTTCGGCGAGCGGCGTCACGGTGGGCGACTTGATACCGGGCAGCAGCGCTTTTACCGCCGCCAGGGCCGAAACCGGCGCGTTGAGCACAATGTACTTCGAGCGCTGGGCGCGGCGCACGGCCTGCATGCGAAAGCGCAGTTGGTCAAGCAGCGCCTGCTTTTCGGGGCTCAGGTTGGGGGCGGCAATGAGGGCGGCCTCCGAGCGGAAGATAGTTTCGACCTCGCGCAGGCCGTTGCCGAGCAGCGTCGAGCCACTGCTCACGATGTCGCAGATGGCCTCGGCCAGCCCGATGCTGGGCGCTATTTCAACCGAGCCGCTGATGGTGTGCAGGTTAGCCTGCACGCCCTGGCCGGCGAGGTAGTCGCCGAGCAGCTTGGGGTACGAGGTAGCAATGCTTTTGCCCTGCAAATCGGCTACCGAGTTGTAGTCGGCCCCACGGGGCACAGCCAAACTCAGGCGGCACTTGCTGAAACCCAGCGTTTCGACTTCGAGGGCCGCGCATCCGGCTTCGACCAACACGTTTTGGCCCACGATACCCAGGTCGGCCACGCCGTCCTGCACGTAGCCCGGAATGTCGTCGTCGCGCAGGTAAAGGATTTCTAGGGGAAAATTGCTGGCCTCGACCTTCAGTTTATAAGAAGACGAAACAAAGCTGATGCCGCACTCGCGGATGAGTTGCAGCGAGTCGTCCGACAGGCGGCCGGACTTTTGAATGGCTATGCGAAGCATTGGAGAAGAAGCGGGCGGCTGCCAAAACAGCCCCCGCCGAGCAAAGATGGAGGCCGCAGCGGCTGCCGGCCCATCGAGTAAACCCAGACTGTGAAAACTAGTGCCGGCCCGCGGCCGGGGCGAAGGTGGAGACGCGAGCGGCTGGCAACACGGCTACGAGGTAGCGACCAGCCCGGTTGCCCGGTCTCCTACAGATGGTGGTGATGATGCACGGCCAAGCCCCGGCCCGCAAGCGGGGCCGGTGAGGC
>Ga0265780_10002274_pt1 | contig 26250 bp, 19 predicted proteins | sample P1T30metagenome_FD_192432 | JGI IMG/M metagenome (GOLD analysis project Ga0265780, IMG submission 192432) | Plant litter microbial communities from East Loma Ridge, Irvine, California - P1 T30 | ecosystem: Environmental > Terrestrial > Plant litter > Unclassified | place: USA: California...
GAGCCGCTGGGGCTGGTTCAATGCGGGGAGTGCTGCGAACCACTTCGTGAAGCGCGGCGCTTTCATGGTCGTCCCATATCGTTGGCGATACGGGTTCGACCGGGATTGCGCTCAACAGTTCAATGCTCGTCCATAGCTAACGGTAACCGCGCCAAATAAAAAGCCCCGCACGCGGCGGGGCTTCGGTCACGAATACCGAATCACATCACTCGTAATCGCTGATCGGTGCGCAGCCGCAGAACAAATTGCGGTCGCCGTACACGTTGTCGGCGCGGCCGACCGGCGGCCAGTACTTCTTCTTGCGCAGCGACGCCACCGGGAAGGCGGCCACTTCGCGGGTGTAGGTGTGCTGCCAGTCGTCGGCGGTCACCACTTCGGCGGTGTGCGGGGCGCCTTTCAGCGGGTTATCCATCTTGTCGTACTCGCCGCGCTCGACCTTCACGATCTCGGCGTGGATGGTGATCATCGCTTCGATGAAACGGTCCAGCTCCGCTTTCGATTCCGACTCGGTCGGCTCGATCATCAGCGTGCCCGGTACCGGGAAGCTCATGGTCGGGGCGTGGAAGCCGAAGTCCATCAGGCGCTTGGCCACGTCTTCGTTGCTGATACCGGTCTTGTCCTGCAGCGGACGCAGGTCGATGATGCACTCGTGCGCCACCAGGCCGTCGTGGCCGGTGTACAGCACCGGGTAGTGCGGCGCCAGGCGGCGGGCGATGTAGTTGGCGTTCAGGATCGCCACTTCGGTCGCGGCGGTCAAGCCTTCGGCGCCCATCATCGCGATATACATCCACGAGATCGGCAGGATGGAGGCCGAGCCGTAGGCCGCCGCGCTCACCGCGCCGATGCCTTGCTCGTTGCGCACGTAGCCGGTCGAGAGCTGGTTCGGCAGGAACGGAGCCAGGTGGGCGCCGACGCCGATCGGGCCGACGCCTGGGCCGCCGCCGCCGTGCGGGATGCAGAAGGTCTTGTGCAGGTTCAGGTGGCTGACGTCGCCGCCGAAGGCGCCCGGCGCGGCCACGCCGACCAGGGCGTTCATGTTGGCGCCGTCGATGTAGACCTGGCCGCCGTGCGCGTGGACGATGTCGCACAATTCGCGGATGCCTTCTTCGAACACGCCATGGGTCGACGGGTAGGTGACCATCACGCAGGCCAGGTCTTTCGAGTACTGCTCGGCCTTGGCTTTCAGGTCGGCCAGGTCGACGTTGCCGTTCTCGTCGCAGGCGGTGACCACCACCTTCATGCCGACCATGCTGGCCGATGCCGGGTTCGTGCCGTGCGCCGACGACGGGATCAGGCAGACGTTGCGGTGGCCTTCGCCGCGCGACTGGTGGTACTTCTGGATCACCAGCAGGCCCGCGTATTCGCCCTGCGAACCGGCGTTCGGCTGCAGCGAGATGGCGGCGTAGCCGGTGGCGGCGCACAGCATGGCTTCGAGCTGGTCGATCATCTCGCGGTAGCCGACCGACTGGTCTTGCGGCGCGAACGGGTGGATGTTCGAGAACTCGGGCCAGGTGACCGGGATCATTTCCGAGGTCGCGTTCAGCTTCATCGTGCACGAACCGAGCGGGATCATGGTGCGGTCCAGCGCCAGGTCCTTGTCGGCCAGCGAGCGCAGGTAGCGCAGCATCTCGTGTTCGGCGTGGTAGCGGTGGAAGGTCGGGTGGGTGAGATAAGCCGAGGTACGGGCCAGGGCGGCCGGGAACGCTTCCCGTGCATCCGCGTCCAGCGCGTCCAGGTCGACCTGTGCACCCTTGCCGAACACCGCGAACAGGGCAGCCAAATCGTCGCGGGTGGTGGTCTCGTCGAGCGAGATGCCGACGTGGGTGCCGTCGACGCGGCGCAGGTTGATGCCCTGGGCGGCGGCGGCGCCGACCAAGGCGTCGGCGTCGGCGGTGCGCACGGTCAGGGTGTCGAACCAGGTGGCGTTGGCCAGCTCGAAGCCGAGTGATTGCAGGCCGGCGGCCAGGATGCCGGCCTGGCGGTGCACGCGCTGGGCGATGCGTTTCAGGCCTTGCGGGCCGTGGTAGACCGCGTACATGCCGGCCATCACGGCCAGCAGCACCTGGGCGGTGCAGATGTTCGAGGTCGCTTTTTCGCGGCGGATGTGCTGCTCGCGCGTTTGCAGGGCCAGGCGGTAGGCCTGGTTGCCTTGCGCGTCGACGGTGACGCCCACCAGGCGGCCGGCCATCGAGCGCTTGTATTCGTCGCGGGTGGCCAGGTAGCCGGCGTGCGGGCCGCCGAAACCGAGCGGCACGCCGAAGCGCTGGCTGTTACCGACGACCACGTCCGCGCCCCATTCGCCAGGCGCGGCCAGCACGGTCAGGGCCAGCAAATCGGCGGCGACGACGACCATCGCGCCCATCGCATGCAGGTGTTCGCAGGCGGCGCGGTAGTCGCGCACTTCGCCGTTCACGCCCGGGTATTGCAGCAGCACGCCGAAGCAGGTGTCTTCCAGCTTCTCGATGTCGGCCGGGGCGATGCTGCGCACCTCCACGCCGATCGGTGTGGCGCGGGTGCGGATCACTTCCAGGGTCTGCGGCAGCACGTCCTCGGCCACGTAGAACACCTTCGAGCTCGACTTGCCGACGCGCTGGATCAGGGTCATGGCTTCGGCGGCCGCGGTGCCTTCGTCGAGCATCGACGAGTTGGCGATGCCCATGCCGGTCATGTCCGTGATCATCTGCTGGAAGTTCAGGATGGCTTCCAGGCGGCCCTGCGAGATCTCTGGCTGGTAAGGCGTGTAGGCGGTGTACCAGGCCGGGTTCTCGAAGATGTTGCGCAGGATGACTTTCGGCACGTGGGTGCCGTAGTAGCCCTGGCCGATCATCGACTTCATGACCTTGTTCTTCGAGGCCAGCGCTTTCAAGGTGGCCAGTGCTTCTTCTTCGCTGCGCGGCTCGACGAACTGGCCCAGGTCCAGGGTGTCCTTGCGGCGGATGTTGGCGGGAACGACGGCGTCGACCAGCGCTTCGCGCGTGGCGTAGCCGAGGGTCGACAGCATGGCTGCCTGTTCGGATTCCGATGGGCCGATGTGGCGCGGAATGAAGGAATCGCGTGCTTCGAGGTCGAGGAGGCTGGTGCGGGTCATGGTAGAGGCCAAAGAGGAGGGCGCGGACGGCGCTGGGTGAAATGAATTCGGTACTGCGGTAGGGGGACGGAAAAGCCGCCGTTCGCGGCCCGGTCCACCCTGCATGGCGGCGTTCAGCCGCCCTTCAAGCAAATCAGTTATCGGTGGTCTTGCCGTAGGCATCGGCGTCCAGCAGGCCGTTGATCGCGTTCGCATCGGTCGGCTGCAGCTTGAACAGCCAGGCGCCGTAGGCGTCGCTGTTGATCGAGTCCGGCGCGTCGGCGACCGGCTCGTTGACGGCGGTGACGGTGCCCGACACCGGCGCGTAGATGTCGCTGGCGGCTTTCACCGATTCCACCACGGCGGCGTCGTCGCCGGCGGTGAAGGCCTTGCCGACCTGCGGCAGTTCGACGAACACGATGTCGCCCAGTGCGTCCTGTGCGTACTCGGTGATGCCGACGGTCAGGGTGCCGTCGGTTTCGAGGCGGACCCACTCATGGGATTCGGTATATTTCAGGTCGGCTGGGATATTCATGTAAAAGACTCCTGGTTGGATGGTGCGGTATTATAAATCGTCGGTAGCGCGCTTCAGGCGGCCAGCACTTTGCCGTTGCGGACGAACGGCAGCTTGACCACGGAAGCGGCCAGCTTCTTGTCGCGGATCTCGACCTGCACGGTATCGCCGACCTGCACGTCCATCGGCACGCGCGCCAGGGCGATGGCCTGCTGCATGCTCGGGCTGAAGGTGCCGCTGGTGATCTCGCCCTCGGCTCCCGATGCGGCGATGACCTTCTGGTGGGCGCGCAGGATGCCGCCTTTTTCGCGCAGGATCAGGCCGACGAACTGCGCGTTCTGGCCCTTGGCCTGCAGCGCCGCCTTGCCGATGAAGTCGCGTTCCGACACCAGGTCGATCGTCCAGCCCAGGCCGGCGTCGAGCGGGTTGACGCTGTCGTCCATGTCCTGGCCATACAGGTTCATGCCGGCTTCCAGGCGCAGCGTGTCGCGCGCGCCGAGGCCGGCCGGCTTCACGCCGGCGGCAATCAAGGCATTCCACAGCGCCTCGACCTGGGTGGCCGGCACGCCGATCTCGAAACCGTCTTCGCCGGTGTAGCCGGTGCGCGCCACCATCGCTTCGCCGAAGGCGGTGTCGGGCACGATCACGACATTGAAAGGCTTCATGGCTTCGGAAGCGGCCTGGGTCTGCGGCAGCACTTCCCAGACCTTGGCGCGGGCGTTCGGGCCCTGCACGGCGACCAGGGCGATGGCCTTGTCCAGGTCGACCAGGCCGGCGCGGCGCGGGGTAATGGTGAGGCCGCTGCCGGTGGCGTCGTTCTGCTGGCGCATCCAGGCGATGTCTTTCTCGGCGGTGCCGGCGTTGACCACCAGGCGGAACCAGTCTTCGCGGAAGAAGTAGACGATCAGGTCGTCGATCACGCCGCCTTCGGGATTGAGCATGGCCGAGTACAGGGCCTTGCCCGCCACCTGCAGCTTGTCGACGTTGTTGGCCAGCAGGCCGCGCAGGAAGCCGCGCACGTTCGCGCCTTCGAGGTCGACCACGCACATGTGCGAGACGTCGAACATGCCGGCGCCGGTACGCACGGCGTGGTGCTCTTCGATCTGCGAGCCGTAGTTGACCGGCATGTCCCAGCCGCCGAAGTCGACCATCTTGGCGCCGGCGGCGCGGTGTGCGGAATTGAGCGGGGTCGCTTGGAGCGTCATGGAATCCTCTGGACAGTTGAATAGGGGAGCGGCCGCGCCGGCCCGTTGGCCTTGCGTCGGCTGCGCCCCTCTGTCCTTTGTACCTGAGAGATAGCGGAAAATCCGCCTGCCCCTTCGGTGGGCCAGGGGTTGCCTGGCCGCTCTCCAGAGTTGGTCCGGCGCGCCATGCGCGCCGTCCCCTGACCGGTCCTTTTGCCTGAGAGTTTTTGGGTGATGCCCCTTCGGCGGCAGCGTGAAACTGCGCTCTCCCGATCAAGACTGTGGAGGATAGGCGAGCTGTGACTCCCTGTCAATGAAAGGCGAGGGCGCGCACCGTTGCCGGGCATCCGCGCAGGCTTTTTCCTCGATTTGTTACACTGGGGTTTACACTTTGCGGGTAGAAAATGACTATGAGCGAAGATCAAACCAAACACGAGAAGGAAGCCTGGTTCACGCTGTCGGGCGACGTCAACAGCGACATGGTGCACCGGGTATTCGAGGCGGTCAGCCACATGACCGAGGACGGGATCGAAACGGCCCACGTGCTGGTGCAGTCGAACGGCGGCTATGTCAGCGACGGCCTGTGCCTGTACAACTTCATGTCGAAGTCGCCGATCGAGTTCGTCATGTACAACGGCGGGGCGGTGGCCTCGATCGCCGTCATCATGTACCTGTCGGGCAGCCGGCGCTATGCCAGCGATACGGCGCGCTTCATGGTGCATAAATCGCACGCCACGGCCTCGCCGGGTTCGCGGCCGGATGCGCTGAACATCATCGTCGAGGGCTTGCGGGCCGACGACGCGCGCACCGAGTCGATCCTGCGCCGCCACATCGAGCTGTCGCCGGACCAGTGGGCGATCCACCAGTATTCCGACCTGCACCTGAATGCGCGCGATGCCAAGACGGCGCGCATGATCGATGACGTCGCCGACTTCGCGCCGCCGAAAGGCGCGATCCTGCGCAATATCTGAGCGTAGAAAAGCCTGGCTCGGATGCCAGGCTTTTCATTTACCGCCCCGCAGGAGGACGTTGGCGAAGCGGATCAGCGCTTGCTCTTGTTGCCTTGACGGCCAGCCTCGGCGTGCTGCTCGGGCGAGCCGCCGCGCATGCTGTTGCCCGAGCTGGCGCCCGAACGCGATCCGGAACCCGAGCCCGACTGCTTGTTGCCGTCGTTCTTGTGGCTCTGGCGGCCGGCTTCGGCATGCTGTTCGGGCGTACCGCCGCGGGTGCCGGAACCGGAACCCGAACGCGAACCCGAGCCCGACCCGGACTGCTTGTTCGCGTCGTTCTTGTGGCTCTGGCGGCCGGCAGCCGCGTGTTGCTCAGGGGTGCCGCCTTGCGTACCTTTGTTTTGATTCGAGGCCATGATTATTTCCTTTCAATATAGAGAAATACCTCACTCGCCGGACGGCTGCCTTGCATGGGCAAGCGATTCGGTAGCGCCATCATGCGACCCGTACTGTGGAACAGGTATCGGATGACCGCCTGAGCCCGTGTAGGGGGAGCTCCTACACATTCAACATAACAACTTCCTCGCAGACGTCAACGTCAATTCGTCCGAAATCAGAATTCTTCCCAGTCCGCATCTGGTTTTGCCGCCCTGCGTTTGCGGGCCGGCGCCGGCGTGGCTGGCGCCGGCGCTGCGGTGGCGAGCGGTGCAGCGCCGCGCGGCGGGCGCTGCGTCACGGGCGAGGGCACGGCCTTGGCCGCCAGGCGCGGCTGCGCAGGCGCAAGCGATTTGGCGGGCATGCCGTTCTTCGCGGCGCTTGCAGGCGGCGGTTCGGCGCTTAGTACATAGCGGCTTGTGACGCGCGCCAGCGCCGCTGCCTGCTCGCGCACCGCCGTGGCCGCCGCCGCCGATTCCTCGACCAGGGCGGCGTTCTGCTGGGTTGCCTGGTCCATCGCGGCAATCGCGCCATTCACCTGTTCGATGCCGGCGGTCTGCTCCATGCTGGCATCGGCGATCTCGGCGATGATGCCCGTCACGCGCCGTACGCTGCCGACCACGTCTTCCATGGTCTTGCCGGCCTTGTCGACCAGCTGGCTGCCGGCATCGACCTTGGCCACCGAATCGTCGATCAAGGCCTTGATTTCCCTGGCAGCCGCAGCCGAGCGCTGGGCCAGGCTGCGTACCTCGGACGCGACCACGGCGAATCCGCGCCCCTGCTCGCCGGCGCGCGCCGCCTCGACCGCCGCGTTCAGGGCCAGGATATTCGTCTGGAAAGCGATCCCGTCAATGACGCCGATGATGTCGCTGATCTGCTTCGACGAGGCGTTGATCGACGCCATGGTGCCGACCACGTCGGCCACCACCTGGCCACCCCTCGCCGCGACCTCCGATGCCGATACCGCCAGCCGGCTGGCAGCGTGCGCGTGCTCGGCATTCTGGCGCACGGTGGCGGTCAGCTCCTCCATCGAGGACGCGGTTTCCTCGAGCGAGGCAGCCTGCTGCTCGGTGCGCGCCGACAGGTCCATATTGCCGCTGGCAATTTCACCGGTGCCCGTGCCGATGCCCTCGGCGCCGGCGCGCACCTCGTGCACGAGCGTTGCCAGCGTCGAGGCCAGCGCCGCCAGCGCCCCCATCAGCTTGCCGGCTTCGCCCGGCTGGGGTGCGTCGGCGCGGACCCGCAGGTCGCCGTCCGCCAGGCGCTGCGCCAGCTTGCCCGCATCGGCCAGCGTCTGCCCGGCGTCGCGCGCCAGCCAGCACGAAAGAAGGAGGCTGAGGCCGAGCCCGGCCGCCAGCGCCGCCAGTACCCCAGCGCGCAGCAGCGAGCCGCCAGGCGCCGCGATCCACAGCAGTTCCGCTGCGAACAGGGCAGACAGCAGGGCGAATGCCGCGTGGATCTTGCGCTTGCTGTCGAGTTGGCGAAGGGTCTTCATGGGCGCTCCTGGAGGAAGAAGGAAAGGTGATCCGTTTAATGTTATGGAAAGGAAACATCACAGATTTGTTAAAGCTCAATAGGAAAGGCGCCGTTAATGCTTTGTGGTATCCAGGCCCGCCGCGTTGCCGTTTCAGCGCAACGGATGCCGACCGCATCATGTAAAGCGGCTGCTACTCGCCGCAATTTCCACGAATCGGCTATTGCCGATCGGCAATAATGTGCAACAATGTCGAGAGCGGCGCCTCCACGCCGAAGGAATCCACCATGGCTCAAGCTACCACCGAGACATCCAGCAATGCCCAGCCAGCACCGCCGCAGCCGCGCGATGTGCTGGCCGAACTCGTGCGCAATGCAGCGCGCGCCGCCGGCGGGCAGCTGGGCGACATGGTCACGCGCCTGGTGGCCGTGCTGCTCGACCTGACGACGGCGGGCGACGATGCCCAGTCCGCCTACCGCCGCACCCGCGCCGGCAACCTCCTGAAAACCAATTCCTACGCCTTTGTCCACCTGGCGAGCGAAGCGATCGCGCGCCACCTCGACGCAGCTGTCGATGACCTGGCGCCGGCCGCCAAGCCGGGCGCCGGTTTCGATTCGCTGAGCCTGGTGCCAATCGAGGTAATGGACAACAGGCTTGCCTTCGGCGCACTGTGCAGGCCTTTCGAGATCACCCATTCGGAAGTGCTGGCCAGCCTGTGCGTGCGCCTGGGCCTGCTGCTGGGCCGCGACGTGCTGCGTCCGGGGCAGAATCCGCTGCGCCCGGAAGTGTTCCTGGCCGCGGTCCAGGAAGCCTGGTGCGCTTTCGAACCCGATGCCGGCTCGCACGACCTGCTGCTGCCGCTGCTGAGGCCGGAACACTTCCTCGATTTAGCCGAACTGCTGGGCGCCGCCGACAAGGAGCTGCGCGCCCGCAACAAGCAGGCGCGCGAACGTTTTCATATCAGCAAGACCACCGACACTGCCCGCGCCAAACGCGCGGGCATGGACGCCACGCTGGCCCAGCAATTGCGCAATCTGCTGGGCGGCGCCGACAGCGACCCGGCCTTGCCGCTGATTCCCGAACTGCCCAACATGCCGCAGGGGAATGGCTGGCGTCCGAGCTCGGCGCTGGGTTTTGCGGTGGCTGCGCCTGCCGTGACACAAGAGGGTGGTGCGGCGGTGGCGCTGCAGCCGGGTGCGCCGGCAACGATGACCGCCAACGCCGCGCCTGGTGTCGGCACGCTTGCTGGCCACGTGCCGGCCGCGGCGGCGCCGCCAGCGCAGTCCGGGCAGGGCCTTGCGCCGATGACGCATCCCGGCTTCGTGGCCGGTACGCCGGTGGTCCATGCCGGCTTCGTCGCTGGTATGCCTGCAAGCCACGCTGGCGTCGTGGCTGCCACGCAAGTGGGCCAGGCTGGCTCCGCCGCTGCCGTGCAAGCGGCGCCTGCCGGCGTTGCCGGACCGGCCGCAGCCGGCATCGTGGCGGCGCCTGGCTTTGCGGTCCAGCTTGCAGGGGGTGCGGAGGGCGTGGCGCCGGTGCCGGGTTTTGTGTCCGCACCGGCCGGCCTGCCACCCGGCGGCCCCGCCAGCCCGACCATGCTGGGCATGCCCGTGTCCGGCGCGGCGCCTGCCTCGCTGCTTGACCTGCTGGCATCGCTGCAATCGGCCGCACCCGGCCTGCCCGCCGCCGGTGCGCCGGAGCCGGCCCATGGCGCCAGGGTGGTCCAAGGCGGCGCCACGGCCCATGGCGCGGATGCCCCTGGCGCCCATGCCCCGCACCAGGTGTTTTACCTGCCACGCTTGAAACAAAGCCTGCCGCAGGGCAGCCTGTCGCGTGGCGAAGAACACACGCTGGACTTGCTGTCGCGGATCTTCGAGACGGTTTTGCTCGACGATCACATTCCGGCCGAGACCCGCGAACTGATCCGCTTCCTGCAAGTGCCGGTATTGAAAGCTGCTTTGCTCGACCAGAGTTTCTTCTTTGAGGAAATGCATCCGGCGCGGCGCATGATCGACCTGCTGTCGCGCATGGGCTGGGAACAGCGCCAGGCGCCCGACGACCCGGTGGTGCAAGCCATGCGCCGCGGCGTCGACAAGATCGGCCGCGAGCCAGGCGCCGGGCCGCAAGCCTTTGCCGATGCCGTGGCCGAGGTCGAGGCCCAGCTTGCCGCCGAGGAACGCGCCGCCGAGGAAGCCATCGCCCGGCCCATTGCCCGTGCCACCAAACTCGAAAAGCAAAACGTCGCCGGCCGCTCGGCGCGCCAGGCCGTGCGGCTGCGCCTGGGCGACGGCGAGCTGATTGCCACCGTCTCGGCCTTCCTCGAACGGCGCTGGGTCGATGTGCTGACCTTTGCCTACATGATCGACGAAGACCGCCCCGGCGCCATCGACAACGCCACCCAGACCATGGACGAACTGATCTGGACCGTGAAGCCGAAAGCCACGCAAGAGCAGCGCAAGGCCCTGATCGCCAAGCTGCCGCCGCTGCTGACTACCCTGAACAAGTGGCTGGACGCCATCAAATGGCAGGACGCCGACCGCCTGCAATTTTTCGCCGAGCTCGCCGAATGCCATTTGCAGATCGTGCGTGCGCCAATCGAACTCTCGCCCGAACGCCAGCTGGAACTTGCCGTCGAGGCCGCCCAGCACGACGCGCTGCGCCGCATCGCCCAGGAACAAGCCATGGCTGCCCAGGAGGCGCAGCACGAACAAGCCGCGCCGAAGGACGACGCCGTTCACACCATCGATGAGTTGGAGCGCGGCATGCGCCTGGAGTTCCGCGAGCGCGATGGCAGTGTGCGCAAGGTCAAGCTGGCCTGGGTCAGCCCGCTGCGCACGCTGTTCATCTTCTCCGGCGCGGCGCGCCAGGAATCGTTCTCGCTGCCGGTGGAGAAGCTGGTCGAGGCGGTGCGCTGCGGCAGCATCCGCGTGCTGCGCGTGGAAGGCGTGGTCGGCCGCGTGCTGACCGAGGCGATGCAGGAAGCCGTCAACGATCCGGGGCCGAAGCGCGCGGCTGGATGAATCGACGGCCGGCGTCCGCCTGGCGGTGCTGGCTGCTGAAGTTCCCAGGGGCGCCGATTTTCCTGTGTCGATTGGCGGTCGCGACACGGCGACTGGATGCGCTCCCGCCGAGAGCAGCGACGCCGTTCCGCCACTGCGGCAAACTTGGCCGAAAAGCAAGCAACAAATGGTATGATGCGACCTTCATCGATTCCCGAGTAGCCGAAGCAGGTGCGACTATCTTCCATTAAATTGTCGGGATTCAAGTCTTTCGTCGATCCCACCAATTTCCAGGTACCTGGGCAGCTGGTTGGCGTGGTTGGCCCGAATGGATGCGGCAAGTCGAACATCATCGATGCCGTACGCTGGGTGCTGGGCGAATCGAAAGCGTCGGAACTGCGCGGCGAGTCGATGCAGGACGTGATCTTCAACGGCTCGACCCACCGCAAATCCTCGGGCCGCGCCTCGGTCGAACTCGTGTTCGACAACAGCCTGGGCAAGGCCGCCGGCCAGTGGGGCCAGTACGCCGAGATCGCCGTCAAGCGCACGCTCACGCGCGACGGCACCTCGACCTACTACATCAACAGCCAGCCGGTCCGCCGGCGCGACATCCAGGACATCTTCCTCGGCACCGGCCTCGGCCCGCGCGCCTACGCCATCATCGGCCAGGGCATGATCGCGCGCATCATCGAATCGCGCCCGGAAGAATTGCGCGTCTTCCTCGAAGAAGCGGCCGGCGTCTCGAAGTACAAGGAACGGCGCCGCGAGACCGAGAATCGTCTCTCCGACACGCGCGAAAACCTGCTGCGCGTGGAAGACATCCTGCGCGAGCTGAACGCCAACCTGGAAAAGCTCGAAGCGCAGGCGGCGGTGGCGAACCGCTTCCACCAGCTGCAAGCCGACCAGGAAGAAAAGCAGAAGCTGCTCTGGCTGCTGCGCAAGAACGAAGCCGAGACCGAACAGAAGCGCTGGTTCCGCGAGATGGAGGAAGCGCAGACCAGTCTGGAAGAGCAGACCGCCACGCTGCGCAACGTCGAACTCGAACTCGAACACCTGCGCCAGCACCACTTCGCGGTGGGCGACCGCCTGCACACGGCGCAAGGGGCGCTGTACGCGACCAACTCCGAGATCGGCAGCCTGGAAGCGCAGATCAAGTTCGTGATCGAGTCGCGCACGCGCCTGCAGAACCAGCTCGGCACGCTCACCGCGCAGCGCGACGGCTGGCTGGCGCAGGCTGCCGAATACGAAGAGCAGATCGAGGAAGCCAGCTTCAACGTCGAGGAGCTGGCGGCGCGTGCGGAAGGCGCGCAGATCGCGGTGGAAGCGGCCGGCGAACGCCTGCCCGAACTCGACACCGCCTGGCGCGAAGCCCAGCGCAAGGCCGAAGAATCGCGCGCGCGCATCATGCAGATCCAGCAGCGTATCGAGCTGGCCGCGGCGCATGGGCGCAACGCGTCGAACATCCTCACCAGCCTGGCCACGCGCCGCGAGCGCCTGCAGCAGGAAAAGAACGCCCTCAGCCCGCCGGACAGCAGCCACCTGGCCAACCTGCGCTTGCAGCTCGACGAAAAGCAGCAGGCGCTGGAAGAGCAGACCATGGTGCAGGAAGAGGCAAGCGAGCGCCAGGAGTCGGTGGAAGCCGAGCGCCGCGAGGCGCACGCCCAGGTCCAGCAGGAGGCCGGCACCAACGCCAAGCTGGAAGCGCGCCTGTCGGCCCTGAAGAGCATGCAGGAACGCGTGCAAACCCAGGGCAAGGTCGCGCCCTGGCTGCAAAAGCACGAGCTGGGCGGCTTGCCGCGCCTGTGGCAGCAGGTGCAGGTGGAAGAGGGCTGGGAGACCGCGCTCGAAGCCGTGCTGCGCGAACGCACCGGCGCCCTGGAGGTATCGAATATCGACTGGGCCAAGGCCTTCTTGAACGATGCGCCGCCGGCGCGCCTGGCCCTGTACTCGCCGGCGCCGAGCGCGCCCGCTGCGGCCGAGGCCCCTGGCCTGAAGCCCTTCGCCAACCTGCTCAAGCTGAACGATCCCGGCCTGCGCGGCGTCCTGAACGACTGGCTGCACCTGGTGTTCGTGGCCGAGGACGCGGCCACCGCCTTTGCCGAGCGCGCGCGCCTGCCGCAGGGCGGGGCGTTCGTGACGCGCCAGGGCCACATGGTGTCGCCGTCGAGCGTGCGCTTCTTCGCACCCGACGCCGAGCAGGACGGCATGCTCGGCCGCCAGCACGACATCGACAACACCGCCAGGCAGTTGCGCGCGCAAGCCCTGCTGCTCGACGAAGCGCGTTCGCGCGCCACCCGCGCCGACGCCGCCGTCACCGACTTGCAGCGCCGCTTGCAGGATGCGCGCACCCGCGTCGGGACGCTCACGCGCGAAGTCCATGCGCTGCAGATCGAGGTGGTGCGCCAGAGCGAAGTCGAGGCGCGCTTCAACCAGCGCAGCCACCAGATCGACCTCGATTTGAACGAAATCGGCGCCCAGGAAGCCGAGCAGCAGCACGTGAAAATGGAAGCCGAAGAACAGTTCGAGGTGCTCGACATGGAGCTGGCAGAACTGCAGGGCAATCACGAAGACGGCCAGACCCTGTTCCTGCAGCGCGAGGCGGCTCTGGCCGAGGCGCGCGACAAGCTGCGCGACCTCGAACGCGGCGCCCAGGAAGCGCTGTTCGCCGAAAAGACGGGCCGCGCGAAGATCGAGGAACTGCGGCGCAGCATCGCCACCGCCCAGCAGCAGGCGGCGCAGGTGGCGGGCAGCCTGGCGAACGGCCAGTCCGAACTGGCGGCGCTGGAAGCCGGCACCGCCCACGAAGGCTTGCAGGAGCTGCTCGAACGGCGCACGGCGCAGGAGCGCGCCCTGGCCGACGCCCGCCATGAACTCGACCAGGTGGCGCAGCAGCTGCGCCACGCCGAGGAATCACGCATGGGCAACGAGCGCGGCCTGCAGCCGCAGCGCGACCGCATCACGGAGATGCAGCTGAAGGAACAAGCCGCGCGCCTGAACCGGGAGCAGTTCGCCGAAGCGCTGGCCGCCACCGGCGCCGACGAAAGCCAGCTGGCCGAGAAGCTGAACCCGGACCTGAAACCGCAGTACCTGCAAGGCGAAGTCACGCGCCTGACGAACGCGATCGCCGCGCTGGGGGCGGTGAACCTGGCGGCGGTGGACGAACTGGCCACCGCCACCGAACGCAAGCGCTTCCTCGATGCCCAGAACGCGGACCTGAACGAAGCCATCGCCACGCTGGAAGACGCGATCCGCCGCATCGACAAGGAAACGCGCGATTTGCTGCAGGATACCTTCGAGCGCGTGAACACGCATTTCTCGGAGCTGTTCCCGATCCTGTTCGGCGGCGGCCAGGCGCGCCTGGTGATGACCGGCGACGAGATCCTGGACGCCGGCGTGCAGGTCATGGCCCAGCCGCCGGGCAAGAAGAACGCCACCATCCACCTGCTGTCGGGCGGCGAAAAGGCGCTCACGGCCACGGCGCTGGTGTTTTCCATGTTCCGCCTGAACCCGGCGCCGTTCTGCCTGCTGGACGAGGTCGACGCGCCGCTGGACGATTCGAATACCGAGCGCTTTTGCCGCATGGTCAAGCGCATGTCCGAACATACCCAATTTCTTTTCATCTCCCACAATAAAATCGCCATGGAGATGGCCAATCAACTGATCGGTGTGACGATGCAGGAGCAGGGCGTATCGCGCATCGTGGCGGTGGACATGGAGTCCGCCGCCCACTTCGCACAAGAGGTACAAGCAGCATGACAGACTTCCAAATGAGCCTGATCGCAGCCGGCGGCGTATTCGTCGTTGGCGTCATCTCCTATAACAAGTGGCAGGAATACAAGGCGCGCAAGACGGTCGAACGCGCCTTCGCTTCCGACCACGACGACGTGCTGATGCGCAGCGGTTCGGTCGGCGTCGACCGCCAGGAACCGGTGCTCGACGTCGGCATGCCCGGCGCCGAGGCGATGGAGCCGAGCTTCGGCGCGCCGCCGGCCGACGCGCTCGACCTGGGCGCCACTGGCGGCAGCATCGGCGCCGCCGCCGGCGCCGTGGCCGCCGCATCGTCCGCCGCACCGTCCACGCACGAGCCGCTGGCCCCACTCGCACCATCGGCCGGCGTCGCCCCGTCCAGCGTGGCCGCCGCGCCGGCGCCGGCCGAAGTGGCCGAGAGCCTGGTCGATCCGCTGATCGACTGCATGATCCCGCTGGCGCTGGAAGGCGCGGCGCGCGGCGACAAGATCCTGCCTTCGCTGCTGAAACTGCGCCGTGTCGGCAACAAGCCGATCCACTTCATCGGCCTGGCCGTCAGCGGCGACTGGGAACCGATCGTCCATGGCGGCGTGTATACCGAGCTGCAGGCCGGCGTGCAGCTGGCCACGCGCACCACGGCCCTGAACGAACTGGAATACTCGGAACTGGTCACGCGCCTGCGCGCGGTGGCCGACGAAATCGGCGCCGAGCCGGCCGTGCCCGACATGATCGAGGTGATGAGCGAGGCGCGCACCTTGCACAAGTTCGTCGCCGGCCATGACGCCCAGCTGGGCGTGAACCTGAAAGCGAACGGCGCCGCCTGGCCGATGTCGACCCTGATCGGCGCGCTGGAAAACGCCGGCTTCGACGTTGGGCCGAGCGGCCGCTTCGCCATGTCCGACGGCCATGGCGGCGTGCTGTTTACGCTCTCGACCAATGTGAACATGGGCGCGGAAAGCACCGACCGCCTGACCCTGCTGCTCGACGTACCGTGCGTGGCCCCGGCCCGCGACGGCTTCGGCGCCATGGTCGCCTGTGCGAAAGAGCTGGTCGGGCGCCTGGACGCGACGATCGTCGATGACTTCGAGCAGCCGCTGCTCGACGCCAGCCTGGAGGAAATCGCCGGCCAGGTGAAGGAGTTCTACCAGGAGATGGAAGCGTCGGACATCCCGGCCGGCTCCACCCGCGCGCTGCGCCTGTTCAGCTGAGGCGAGCATGAGCGAAGCACAGGATGACCTCGAACGCATGGCCTGGCTGGTCGAGGAACTGAACCGGCACATCTACAATTACCACGTGCTCGACGCGCCGACGATTCCGGACGCCGAGTACGACAAGCTGTTCCGCGAGCTGCAGGCGCTCGAGGCGGCGCATCCGGAAGCGGTATCGAACGACACGCCGACCTCGCGCGTGGGCGGCGCGCCGATCCCCGAGTTCAGCCAGGTGACGCACGCGGTGCCGATGCTCTCGCTGAACAACGGCTTCCAGGATGAGGATGTCGACAACTTCGACCGCCGCGTGCGCGAAGGCCTGGACCTGGGCTCAAGCGCCGGCGCGGTCGCGTATGCGGCTGAACTGAAGTTCGACGGCCTGGCGATGAGCCTGCGCTACGAGGACGGCGTCTTCGTGCAGGCGGCCACGCGCGGCGACGGCTATACCGGCGAAGACGTGACGGCCAACATCCGCACCGTGCGCGTGATTCCGCTGCGCCTGCACGGCGGCGATATTCCCGCGGTGCTGGAAGTGCGCGGCGAAGTGCTGATGTTCAAGGCCGATTTCGAGAAGCTGAACGAACGCCAGCGCGAGGCCGGCCAGAAAGAATTCGCCAACCCGCGGAATGCGGCAGCAGGCAGCCTGCGCCAGCTCGACGCCCGCATCACGGCCCAGCGCAAGCTGCGCTTCTTCGCCTACGGCATCGGGCTGCTGGAAGGGGCCGAGATGCCGGCGTCGCACTCCGCGGTGCTGGACTGGTTCGACCGTCTCGGCCTGCCGGTGTCGAAGGAACGCGCGGTGGTCAAGGGCCGCGCGGGCCTGCTCGACTACTACCGTGGCATTGGAGAAAAGCGTCCGACGCTGCCGTACGAGATCGACGGCGTGGTGTACAAGGTGGACCGCCTGGAAGACCAGCGCGCGCTTGGCTTCGTGTCGCGCGCGCCGCGCTTCGCGCTGGCCCATAAATTCCCGGCCGAGGAAGCGCTGACGATCGTCTCCGCGATCGACGTGCAGGTGGGCCGCACCGGCGCGATTACCCCGGTGGCGCGCCTGGTGCCGGTGTCGGTGGGCGGCGTGACCGTTACCAACGCGACCCTGCACAACGAAGACGAAGTGCGGCGCAAGGACGTGCGCATCGGCGACACGGTCATCGTACGCCGCGCCGGCGACGTGATTCCGGAAGTGCTGGCTGTGGTGCTGGAGCGCCGCCCGAGCCCGGAGCCGATGGTCTACACGCTGCCTTCCAGCTGCCCGGTGTGCGGCTCGCACGTGGTGCGCGAAGAAGGCGAGGCCGTGGCGCGCTGCTCGGGCGGGCTGACCTGCGCGGCCCAGCGCAAGGAAGCGATCCGCCATTTCGCCGGCCGCCGCATGATGGACATCGAGGGCCTGGGCGACCGCTACATCGACAGCCTGGTGGAGTCGAACCTGATCCACGGCGTCGCCGATCTGTACACGCTGACGCTCGACGATTTGCTGAAGATGAAGCGTCTCGCGGATGAACGCGACGGCACCACGCCCGAGACAGTGAAACAGGGCAAGGTGCCGACCAAGTGGGCCGACAACCTGCTGGCCGCGATCGCCGCCAGCAAGCAGCCGCCGCTGGAGCGCCTGCTATTCGCGCTGGGTATCCGCCATGTGGGCGAATCCACGGCCAAGACCCTGGCCGACTGGCTCGGCTCCCTGGCCCTGGTGCGCCGCGCCCCGGCCGCGCTGCTGCGCGTGCTGCCCGACATCGGCGGCACGGTCGCCGAATCGATCGCCGACTTCTTCGCCGAAGAAAAGAACGGGATCGCGCTGAACGCGCTGCTGGCCACCGGCGTCGCGCCCCAGGGCGAACACGCGCCCAAGGCGGCGCTGCGCGAGCGCCTCGACGAAGTGGCGCTGCTGGCCGCGCTCGGCATCCCCAGGCTCACCGAGCCGCGCGCGCGCCAGCTGCTGGACGGCCGCACGCTGGAAGACCTGGCGTTTTTAAAGGTGTTCGGCGTGTTCGGCTTGCCCGAGGCCCTGGTGGCCTCGCTGGAAGCCTGGATGGCGGTCGACGCCAACCGCGAAGCGCTGATGAATCTGTCGGCGCTGCGGCGCGAGCTGCTGGCGTCCCTGCCCGAGGAAGCCGAGGCGCCTTCAGGCACGCTGGCGGGCAAGACCTTTGTCCTGACCGGGACCCTGCCGACCATGTCGCGCGATGCGGCCGGTGCGCTGATCGAGGCCGCCGGCGGCAAGGTGTCGGGTTCGGTGTCGAAGAAGACCTCGTATGTCGTGGCCGGCGCCGAAGCCGGCAGCAAGCTGGAAAAGGCCGAGGCGCTCGGCGTCACCGTGCTCGACGAGGCAGGCCTGCTGGCGCTGCTGGCCAACCACACGTAAAGGAAGCACAGCATGACGCAGCCCATTTCGCCCATCCGTAAAGCAGTCTTCCCCGTGGCCGGCCTCGGCAGCCGCTTCCTGCCCGCCACCAAGGCCCAGCCGAAGGAGATGCTGCCGATCGTCGACAAGCCGCTGATCCAGTATGCGGTGGAAGAGGCGGTGGCGGCCGGCATCACCGAGATGATCTTCATCACCGGCCGCAACAAGCGCGCCATCGAGGACCATTTCGACAAGGCCTACGAGCTCGAATCCGAACTCGAGGCCCACAACAAGCACGAGCTGCTCGACGTGGTGCGCAAGGTGATTCCGAAGAACGTCACCTGCATCTACATCCGCCAGTCGGCGCCGCTGGGCCTGGGCCACGCGGTGCTGTGCGCACGGCCGGTGGTGGGCAACGAGCCTTTCGCCGTGCTGCTCGCCGACGATTTCATGGATGCCGGCGGCGGCACGCCGGTGCTGGCGCAAATGACCGCGCTGTATGCGCAGGAAGGCGCCAGCCTGCTGGCGGTGCAGGACGTGCCGCGCGCGAACACGCGCCAGTACGGCATCGTCAGCGCCACGCCTCACCAGCCGAACCTGGAGCTGGTCTCCGGCATCGTCGAGAAGCCGCAGCCGGACCAAGCGCCGTCGACGCTGGCCGTGGTCGGGCGCTACGTGCTGAGCGGTGCGATCTTCGACCACCTGCAGGACCTGGGCGCCGGCAGCGGCGGCGAGATCCAGCTCACCGACGGCATCGCCGCGCTGATGCAGGCCGAGCGCGTGCTGGCCTACCGCTACGCCGGCCAGCGCTACGATTGCGGCTCCAAGCTCGGCTACCTGCAAGCCACCGCCGCCATCGGCCTGAAGCACCCGGAAACCGCCGCCGGCTTCCGCGACTTCCTGGCCCAACTGAAGGGATAAGACCATGGCCGTTCGCGAGATCCTCAGGATGGGCGACCCGCGCTTGCTGCGCGTGGCCGAACCCGTCACCGCCTTCGGCACGCCGGAACTCGACGCGCTGGTCCAGGACATGTTCGACACCATGCATGCGGCAAATGGCGCCGGCCTGGCCGCGCCGCAGATCGGCGTCAACCTGCAGCTGGTGATCTTTGGCTTCCAGTCCAACCCGCGCTACCCGGATGCGCCGCAGGTGCCCGAGACGGTGCTGCTCAACCCCGTGCTGACGCCCTTGTCGGACGAGATGGAAGAGGGCTTCGAAGGCTGTTTGTCGGTGCCCGGCCTGCGCGGCAGCGTGCCGCGCTTTACCCGCCTGCGCTACGAGGGCGTCGACCAGTTCGGCAAGGCCATCCGGCGCGACGTGGACGGCTTCCATGCGCGCGTGGTGCAGCACGAGGTCGACCACCTGCTCGGCATCCTGTACCCGATGCGCATCACCGATTTTTCCCGCTTCGGCTTCACCGAAGTGATGTTCCCCGACCTCGACCCTGGAGCGGACGATTGATTTCCGACGTATTCAACAAGCTGCCACTGCTGCTGGCTTTGGCAGTCCCGTTGGCCGCCCCGCTGGCCCGCGCCGATGATTTCTTTACCAAGATCGAGGCCGCGCCGAAGAGCGAGTTCTGGATCGACTCCGGCTTCTGGACCGGCCACTTCGACAGCGGCAAGAACCTGAACGGCAACAACAAGGGCCTGGGCGCGGAATACCGCTTTTCCGGCACCATGGCGGCGGTGGGCGGGCGCTTCTACAACAGCGACCGGGAATGGTCGAACTATGCCGGCGTGATCTGGCAGCCGTATGCCGTCGGACCGGTGCGCATCGGCGCCGCGCTGGCCGCCTTCGACGGCTACCCGAACATGCGCCACGGCGGCTGGTTCCCGGCCATCATCCCGACGCTGACCTATGACTATCAGCGCGTGGGCGTCAACATCGGGATCATCCCCAGCTACAAGGACCGCTTGTATGGCGGGATTTCGCTGCAGCTGAAGTTGAAGCTGTTCGAATAGGCCACGGCGCCCGCCGATTGCGGCGGTCCGCTGACCTGACGCATCGTTCCGCGCGGGCACGGGGCGCCCACCTACGCGCCCGTGTCCTTCGGATACGGGCTTTTCCCACCCTCCGCAATAAACCGGTCGATCCGCTCCTTCAGCACCGGCAGCGGCACCGATCCGAGCTGCAGCACGGTGTCGTGGAAATTGCGGATATCAAAGCGATCGCCCAGCGCCTTTTCTGCCTTCGCGCGCGCTTCCATGATCGCCATCTGCCCCAGGTAGTAGGACAGCGCCTGTCCCGGCCATGAGATATAGCGGTCGACCTCGGTCGTGATCTCGTGCTCCGACAGCGCCGTGTTCTCGCGCAAATAGGCTTGCGCCTGTGCGCGGGTCCAGCCCTTGGCGTGGATGCCGGTGTCGACCACCAGGCGCGAGGCGCGCCAGGCCTGGTAGCTGAGCATGCCGAAGACCTCGTAGGGCGTCTCGTAGATGCCCATTTCGGTGCCGAGGCGCTCGGTGTACAGGGCCCAGCCTTCGCCGAAGGCCGAGATGTAGGCGCGGCGGAAGCGCGGCAGGCCTTTCTGTTCCATCGCCACCGGCATCTGGAAGGCGTGGCCGGGGGCCGATTCGTGCAGGGTCAGGGCCGGCAGGCTGTACAGCGCGCGGGCGGGCAGGTTATACGTGTTGACCAGGTACACGCCCGGACCGCCGCGGCCGGCCGTGTAGTAGGGCGCCTGGTCGTCCGGCACCGGCAGGATGGCGAAGCGCTGGCGCGGCAGGTAGCCGAAGTACTGGCCGGCCTTGGCGTCGAACTTCTTGGCGACCCAGGCCGCGCGCATCAGGAGCTCTTCCGGGGTCTTGGCGTAGAAGCGCGGATCGCTGCGCAGGAAGGCCAGGAAGGCCGGGAAGTCGCCCGTGAAGCCGGTCTGGCGGATGGTGTCGGCCATCTCGGCGCGGATCTTCGCCATCTCGGCCAGGCCGATCTGGTGGATCTGCTCGGCGCTCATGTCGGTGGTGGTGAACTCGACGATCTTCGACTGGTAGTAGGCCTTGCCGTCGGGCAGGCGCTCGGCCGCCAGCACGGTGCGCGCGCCCGGCATGTATTCCTCGCGCATGAAGGTCAGCACGCGCGCATACGCCGGCTGCACCTGGGTGCGGATGGCCTCGACGGCCTGCTCGCGCAGGCGCGCCTGTTCGGCCGCCGGCATCGTGGCCGGCATGCGCTTGAACGGCGTGTAGAACACGGTGTCCTCGGGCTTGGCCTCGGCCACCGAAGCGAGGGCGGCGTCACGTCCGGCCAGCGTCACCTTGGGCGGCGTGAAGCCGCGCGCCAGGCCGGCGCGCATGTTGTCGAGCTGCTCGCCGAAATAGCGCGGGTAGCTGGCCAGCTGCTGCAGGTAGTTGGCGTAATCGTCACGGCTCGTAAAACCCTGGCGCGCGCCGTAGGTGACGTCGGTCCAGAAGGCGCTGTCGGCATTCACCGGCTGCTCGTATTCGCGGAAGCGCAGTTCCTCGACAAAGGCGGCGATCTGGGCGCGGTAGACCTGGTAGTCGAGGCGCGCGGGCGCGCTCAGGCCGGCCTGGGGCAGGGCGTCGAGCTGGCGCAGCACGCCTTGCCAGTAGACCAGGCGCGCGGCCTGGGTCCTGGCGTCGACGTGCGGCAATGCTGGGCGTACCTTCGCGCGCGCCTTGCCCTTGTCCGCACTGTCGTCGCCCGCCAGGCGCTCGCCGACGCGCCATTGCCACTCGGCCTTGTAGATGCTTTCGAAGCGGGCATCCGCCGCGCCGTGCGCCGGCGCCGCCCCCGCCATGCTTGCCATCAGGATTCCCGCAGCGGCCAGGGCCGCGACCAGCGTGTGCTTCATGTCTCTCCTCGTTTTCGTCGAATTCAAGATTGCCAATTTGCATTATGTCGCAGCGGCGCGCGAACGGCGCGGATTTTCGGCGTGACAACAGAATGAAATGTTTTTGCCCTCCGTGCTGTCTTTTTATAAAAATTATCTCCCTTCCTCTATAATTGAGGATCAGCCAGCCAGTCGGCGGGCCGTGCACATATACAACGATAGCTGATCAGCAAGCATGGACCAGAACAAGGGCGCGGGTTCTTCGCCGCCCAGCAAAGCCGACATGGCGAACAGGAACGACTCGACGATGACCGGAGCAGGAGCAAGAGCAGAACCCGCGCCCGATGCGCAGATGCAGCCCTGGCTGCGCCTGGCCGAGCAGCTCACGCCCTTGATCGGGGACAGCGGTTTTTGCGTATTGTTCGGGCGTGCGGTGCGCCTGGCCTCCGCCCGTTTCGACGGCCTGGTGGGATGCGATCCCTCCAAGTCGACTTCACTCCTGTTTGCGTCCCTGACCAGAACCCTGAACGAGCTAGGACCGGAGGGGGCAGCGGCGGCGAATGCCGCGCTGCTCGACACTTTCACCACACAGCTGGGCACTTTGATCGGCGAAGCGTTAACAAAGCAGCTGTTGCACGACGCAATGGGCGGAGACGGGCAGAAGAATGAACAGGAGCAGAAGTAATGAGCGATAAAGTAGCCTTGGGACTGCTGAACACGGGCGTGCCGGGACTGGATACGCTACTCGGCGGCGGACTGCCCGAATTCTCGTTCAACCTGGTCGCCGGTCCGCCCGGCAGCGGCAAGACCACGCTTGCGCACCAGATCATGTTTTCGCTCGCCACCCCCGAGCGGCGCGCGCTGTTCTTCACCGTGCTGGGCGAACCCCCGCTCAAGATGCTGCGCTACCAGCAGCAGTTCTCCTTCTTCGACGTGTCCAAGGTCGGCCCGGCGATCCGCTACGTCAACCTGGGCGAAAACCTGCGCACCGGCGATTTTTCCGGCGTGCTCGAACGCATCATGGCCGAGGTCGAGGCGTTCTCGCCTTCGCTGGTGTTCGTCGATTCTTTCCGCTCGGTGGTGCAGACCGCGAAGAGCGGCAACGAAGGCGTGGCCGACTTGCAGTTCTTCATCCAGGAACTCGGCACCCGCATGACCACCTGGCAGGCGACGACTTTCCTGATCGGCGAATACATGCACACCGACCCGGAAGCCAACCCGATCATGACGGTGGCGGACGGCATGCTGTCGCTGACCCAGGCCCACGAGCACAGCACCGTGGTGCGCAAGATGCGCGTGGTCAAGATGCGCGGCCGCGCCCACCTGGCAGGCTCGCACAATTTCCGCATCACCGGCGACGGCCTGCGCGTCTATCCGCGCGTGCTGCCGCCGCTGGCCGAGGACCCCCAGGCCGGCGATGCCATCGACCGCGGCCCGCAGCGCATTCCCACCGGCGTGCCGGGGCTCGACAAGATGTTGCAGGGCGGCTTGCCGCAGGGCCACACCATGCTGGTGGTGGGGCCGACCGGTTCCGGGAAGACCATCCTCTGCACCCGCTTCCTGCAAGAGGGCGTGGCGCGCGGCGAAAAAGGCGTGGCCATGTTCTTCGAGAAAGGCACGCCGCGCCTGCGCAACGCCGAGCTGGCGGCGATGTCCCAGGCCGGCCAGGTGGCGGTGGTCGAGAGCCGCCTGCTCGACCTCACCGTCGACGAACTGATCGACGAACTGGTGCACACCCTGCAGCGCACCGGCGCCAAGCGCCTGGTAATCGATTCGCTGTCGGAATTCGGCCTCTACATGGCCCCGGAATTCCACGCCGACCTGCGCCTGGCGGTATTTCGCATGCTGTCGGTGGTGGCCAATCTCGGCGTCACGGCGCTGGTGACCATCGGCCTGGACGACAGTTTCACGGAGCTGCGCTTCAGCCAGGCCAACATTTCCTACCTGACCGACGCGGTGGTGGCGCTGCGCTACGCCGAGGTCGAAGGCCAACTGTGCAAGTTCATGTCGGTGGTCAAGGTGCGCGGTAGCGGCCACAGCCATGACGTGCGGCGCTACCACATCACCGACGACGGCATCGAGGTCGACGAGCTGCCCACCGAGGTCGAAGGCACCTTCACCGGCGGCGCGCCCTCGCGCACGCCGGGGCGCTGAGGCCCGCGGAAGCGAACCCAATCAGGGAGACGAGGAATGTTCCACGAAGACGAAGGCAATTCGGTGCAGCGTTCCTTGCAGTCCGGCTCGGAGCAGCTGAACGCCGACCCGCTCAGCGCCACGCTGCTGCGCCACATCGGCAGCCTCGAAGACGAAGTGACGCGCCTGCGCGAGTCGCTGCGCGGCAGGGAAGCGCTGGAAGCGACCGTCGCGCGCCTGCGCGAAGCCAACGAGCACCTGGTGGTGGCCGCCATCAACGCCCAGGGCTCGCGCGACGACGCCGAGGCCACCAACCGGCGCCAGAACGAATTCCTGGCCATGCTGGCCCACGAGCTGCGCAACCCGCTGGTGCCGATCAGCATGTCGGCCACGCTGCTGGAGCGCTCGGCCGACGCTTCGCCCCAGCTGCTGAATTTTTCCAAGGTGATCCGGCGCCAGGTCGACCACATGGCGCACCTGCTCGACGACCTGCTCGACGCCGCGCGCATCAGCAGCGGCAAGATCACGCTCGGCCTGGAGCCGATGCCGGTGTCGAACGCGATCGACCAGGCCCTCGAGACGGTGCTGCCGCGCATCCGCGAGCGCGGCCAGCACCTGTACCTGAACATGCCGTCCGGGCCCGCCGGCACGCGCGGCGACCGCGTGCGCCTGACCCAGGTGTTCACCAACCTGATCGGCAACGCCTCGAAGTACACCGGCGACGGCGGCAACGTGTATGTCGACGTCACGACCGAGGCCGGCGAGGTGGTGGTGGCGGTGCGCGACAACGGCACCGGCATCGCGCCCGAGGTGCTGCCGCACATCTTCGAGCTGTTCACTCAGGGCCCGCGCTCGCTGGCGCGCTCCGAGGGCGGGCTCGGCGTAGGGCTGAACGTGGTGCGCAACCTGGTGTCGATGCACGGAGGGACCGTCAAGGCCGACAGTGCCGGCCTTGGCCAGGGCAGCCAATTCGTGGTGCGCCTGCCGCTGTGCGCGCTGGCCTCGAACGCGCCGCCGCCGGAAACCGCGGCCGCGCGCCCGGCCGGCTGCTGCGACGTGCTGCTCATCGAAGACAATGTCGACGCCTGCGAGACCCTGAAGGCTTTCCTCGAACTCGAGGACCACAAGGTCAGCACCGCGTACGACGGCCAGGCCGGGCTCGACGCCATGCTGGCGGGCGACTTCGACGTCGTGGTCTGCGACATCGGCCTGCCCGGGATGGACGGCCTGGAAGTGGTGTCGCGCCTGCGCGCTTCCGGCAAGGCGGCGCAGCCGCTGGCGATCGGCCTGTCCGGCTATGGCCAGGCCGAAGACCGCGCGCGCGCGCTGGCCGCCGGCTTCGACCATTACCTGGTGAAGCCGGTCAGCCCGGATGCATTGCTGGCGCTGGTGGCGGCGCGCACAGCCTAGAAGGCGCACGGGCTTGCCGACCTGCGCCGACATCGTCCTGCCGGCACGCTACAACGCCGGCATGAACCGCAAGCTGTACGAGGCCGCGGCGCGCCTGCCGCCCGCCGAGCTGGGGCCGAGCTTGGGCCGAGCGCGGCGCCTTCTTCGGCAGCCTGCTCGGCACCATCAACCATTTGCTGGCGGGCGACACCATCTGGCCGCAGCGCACGCGCCTGGATGCGATGATCGTCGCCCTCGGGGCGGAACTGAAGCCATCGGACCTGGAACAGGCCCTGGCCTACCGGAATTCGCGCGGCCAGGCCTTGCATACACATTTCGGCAGCGTGCTGCTGCACCTGTTCAATCACCAGACCCACCACCGCGGCCAGGCCAGCACACTGCTGACGCAAGCCGGCGCGGACATCGGCGTGACCGATCTGCTGGAGCTGATCGCGGACCTCGCTTAGCCGCCGTGCGCCGCACGCCAGGCTGCGCGCGTGATCTCGTAGGCCGCGTGCGGGCTGCCGTACCAGGTTTCCTCGCCGCGGTAGCGCATGCCGAGCCGCGTCATCACCTTGCGCGAGTCGGCATTGTCCGGCTTGCAGACCGCCACCAGCAGCGGCGCGTCCAGTTTCTCGAAGGCCCAGCCGGCCATCGCGCGCGCCGCTTCCGACGCCAGGCCCTGGCCCCAGCGGTCGGGCGCAAGGCGCCAGCCGATTTCCAGCGGATTGGCCGGGTCGCGCCCGAGGTACTGGATACAGCCGGCGCCGGCCACGCGTCCGGTCTCGCGTTCGATGAAGGCCCACCACGAGAACCCGAACTGGGCCCAGCGGCCCTTCACCAGGTCGATGCCGGCACGGGTCTGTTCCGGCGTTTCCGGCTGGCCGCTCAGGTGGCGCATCACCTCGGGCTGCCGGTTCAGCGCCTGCAAGCCCTCGACATGGTGGTCGTCGAACGGTTCCAGGCGCAGGCGCTCGGTGTGCAGGATGGTCATGGTTTTGCCTAAAAAAAGGCG